>Ga0209282_1001348_pt1 | contig 13391 bp, 12 predicted proteins | sample Mtrugardesep15_FD_187529 | JGI IMG/M metagenome (GOLD analysis project Ga0209282, IMG submission 187529) | Root nodule microbial communities of legume samples collected from California, USA - M. trunc garden sep15 (SPAdes) (version 2) | ecosystem: Host-associated > Plants > Roots > Nodule...
AAAAAAAAAAAAAAGGAGTTAGACTAATTGTATATTCTCATGCATGCACATCTTCATCTTCTGCTAGTGGGTATTAAGTCTATAAATGAATTGTTATGTTTGCTTTTGAAAAAACAAATACGAACTGATTGAAGGTTATGCATTTTTAAGAGATGGAGTGTACTTACGAAAATAAATAGTGTCATTGCATAAAAAGGTTCGATACCTAAAGAATATGATATGAGGAAAAATAGTGACTAAAGATGATTCTATTCTAATTATGACTATAAAAAATATTTCTGTTTTAGTGGCAATTATAATTATAATTTTTTAGAATTTATTTGAGGCAGTCCCTCTAATTTGTATAATGGAAATATTATACAACATTTTAGACCACTTTAAAATAGTTGGTAGAACCTATACCACTTTAAACTAAAGACACTGGTCGATAACACAATGACTTATAACAAACAAGCTAATTAAAAAACAAAAACTATAATATTGAATTTTTATTAAAACTATCGTATTGATTTTTTATCTTTCACATTTTACCTACACAATTAAAGAAATGAAAAAACAATCAATTTAGTTTTTAAATTATCACTTTCTCATCAATTTTAGTTCTTAAACTATTGAAATTAAAAGTTTTAAATTATAAAAAAAAAACATCAATTTAAGAAATTTTTGGTTAATTTCCATAATTTATGAACTAAATTATGAAAAGAGTGATAATTTAGATATTTTTTTAGCAGTTGATGTAGCCAAACGCGGCTTAAAAGCTGAAAAACCTGCAAGAAGTGGAAGGTGAAGAAGCCATGGAAACAGAAAGAGATCCAAACGAGATTCCACCCAAAACCAAAAGACAGATCTTCATCCTCTCCGGTCAAAGCAACATGGCAGGTCGTGGCGGTGTCATCAAGTATCCTCATCACACTCCAAACAAGCGTTGGAACGGCGTCGTTCCGCCGGAGTGCAGTCCCGATCCTTCCATCTTACGCTTCAGCGCCAACCTCAAATGGGAACCAGCACACGAACCTCTCCACGCCGACATCGACACTACGAAAGTCTGCGGCATAGGTCCTGGAATGTCATTCGCTAACGTAGTACGGCGGCGCGTGGACGGAGAATTGGGACTAGTCCCATGTGCCGTTGGTGGCACGGCAATAAAAGAATGGGCGCGTGGGGAAGAATTGTACGAAAATATGGTGAAGAGAACTAAAGAAAGCGTAAAGGATGATGAAAATGCAGAGATCAAAGCGTTGCTTTGGTTTCAAGGTGAGAGTGACACGTCAAGTGAACATGACGCAGAGGTTTACAAAGTGAACATGGAGAATCTCATCCATAATGTTCGTCAAGATCTCAATTTACCTTCACTTCCAATTATCCAGGTTTCGTTAATTTCTTATTTAATTGTTTTGGAAGAAGATGAAACGAAATTAGTAATTGAATGGATTATGATAATGTTGTTATTAGGTTGCGTTAGCATCAGGGTTTGAATACATCGAGAAAGTGAGAGAAGCACAGAAAGGGATTAATATTCCGAATGTGATTTGCATTGATGCAAAGGGATTGCCGCTGAATGAAGATAATCTTCACTTGAACACAGAAGCTCAGGTTAAATTGGGTCACATGCTGGCTCAGCCGTATCTTACTCATTTTGTTTGATTCTATTAGCAAAAATAATATTGTTTAATTCTGTTTATATTGTTAATAACTGCATATCTGTGTCGGTGTCCCCATGGTCATTTTCTGGTTTTGAATATCTTGAACTTGATGAATGGATTGGGCCACGTTTTGAGATCAGTCACTCTTTATATATCACCAACCCTTGTATTTTCCACTCACTTAAATAAACATATATCAACATTTCTTCTCTGATTTCATTGCAATTTTCTTTCTCAAATTTGAAGATTGGTAAAGATTTTTTTCTTCGTTGATTGAAGATAGGTTCATCTTATATATTAGCCACAAGTCTGAAGCTAACCCTTGTATTGAAGATGGTTCATCCGAATTGGCAATGCAAAAGAACTTCAACTCCCTACATTTTTGCAGAAAGTAGGGGCTGTGCATCAGTTTTCTTGTCCGCATAGACCTGAGAAATTTTTTGAGGTCGAAAGGAAACATCAACACTTGCTTAGTGTAGGAAGAGCTCTGTTATTTTAGTCCAAGGTCCCCGTATTGTTTATGGGAGAATGCATCGGCACCTCGGCACTCTTGATAAATAAGACTCCCTTAACCAGCTTAAAGTATTCCTCTCCTTTTAAATTGCTTTTTAACAAAGAACCTGATTGTTCGTCTAAATTTTTTTCGAATGTTTGGGCTTTGTCTCCACTATTCCGACACAAAGGAATAAGTTTTCGCCAAGAGCGGTTTCCTGCGTTTTTCTAGGCTATCCTTTGAGAGTAAAAGGATATAAACTTTATGATATGACGAATCAAAAGATAGTAGTCTCAAGAGATATTTGATTTCATGAACATATTTTTCCCTACCGCTCTTTGCCCAGTGATAGAATTGTACATGATTTACAACTACCAAAACCTACATCTGATCATAGCTTAGTCGTTGTCCCTCTAGATAGTAAGTAGGTTTTAGGTGGATTTACAAGGTTAAATACCAAGTAGATGGCTCCTTGGATAGGCACAAAGAAAGACTTGTCGCATAAGGTTTTACCCAACAAGTTTGTGTGGATTTTAGGGACACTTTTTTCTGGTAGCTAAATTAACAACATTGAGAATTTTATTGTCTATATTTGCTCAACAAGGATGGAATTTTCTTCAATTAGACATTAACAATGCATTTCTTAATGGGGATCTTGTTGAAAAATTGTACATGAAGTTGCCCAAGGATATCCTATTAACGGGGAGAAAAAAGGACTGGTTTGCAAGCTTAACGAGTTGCTATATGGGTTGAGGCAAGCCTAATTAAGACAATGGTTACTTGAACTTTCTTCCCATCTTCATGGGAATGTTTTGTTCCTACTCATTCTTGGAAATAAAAGTATGAAAAAGTTGAAGTTATTTTATTATTGGGAATGCTATATACCGGGAAATTAATTTTCTAATTTTGTGCCAAACGCAAGAATCTATTGTGTAACCTCCATATTCCTAATAACTTTTACAACCATAAAAGAAACACCCCCTATTGTTTGTGTTGATGATGAAGGATGATTTTTTTATTTGATTTTTAATATTTATAAATAAAATAAACAATAAGATTAATAGAAATAATAATAACATGAAAAAAATATTTTTCAACTCGTTATTTACAACTTAGCACCACATCATTAATGAGTAAGCCACGTCACTTAAACTGATGATGGACAAAAAAAATCGCCGATTTTTTTAAATAGAGTGGTCAAATATCTTATTTTAAAAAAATTAAAAAGAAAGGACTAAAAGTTTAAAAATATGTGAAATAAGAAGATTAAAAATGCATTTAATATTAGTTGTTATTTATTTTAAGGAAAGACTATCTATTATTTATCCAAAAAAAATTAATCTATTATTAAAGACATGAATATTAGACAAACTTTTTATATTTACAAGTTAATCTATTTGTCAAAAAAGTTAATCTAATGATTTTTTATTTTTTGGTTTAAATAACTTAATCTGGTGATCAGTGAAAAGATCTAACTATTTTTTATTTGTGATCGATAGCACTCAAGTTTATTTGAAACCAAACCAAATCAAGTGGCAGAGGGCAGAGGCAGATATCAAACTCACCCTGAATTGATCGACTCCTTTGGCCACCAACCACGCATCCTTTACTTGATGCGTTTGTTGAAGGTGATTTTACTTTTGTTTTTGATAAAGAAGTGAAGGTGATTGCTTAGTAATAATCTTATTTTTTATCTTATAAGATTATTAATACTACATGATTGCTTATGAAGACAGTCATTCGACTTTTCTGGCCACTTGTCTTTATGTGTTTGTCAAAATCATAACATAAAGGAACATAGATTTCCTACCAACCCCCAAGTGAGTGTCAAGTAGGCTGCGGCTGCGCCCCTCTCTTACAATAATAAAAATAAAATACATGCTTTAATAGAAATAATGCTTGTAATGAAATCAAATTCATTTTCTATAATAGTTCAAGCATACGTAAATGAATGCATTCAAAGGATATCATTCTCACTATAAACTGTTTCTATATCGATATTTAATTAAAATTGATTATTTTATCACTTTATTTACACTCTTATATGTTCATTGAACTCAAAATGAATTATAAAACAACAACTGTATTTATTCAAAAATTAGATTTGAACCATTTTCTTTTATAAGAACTTTTTGACTCGTTTTCTTTTATAGGATAAGAGACATTGTATTTTTTTTGTTTAGATAGAGACATTGTATGTAACACTAAAAAAACAACGTATTTATTCAAACAAAAAAAGTAACAACATTTTCATATAATTTCTTTTATAGAAACCCATTCGATTAATTTCTCTTTAGCTCTTATTATGTCCGAAACATGTATATTTACCAGTATAAATTATTGAATACATTTCCAAAATAAATTTCCTTTTCTTTTGGTAGATACATGTAAAAAAGTTTTATCACATAGAAATTAATTTATAATTGATTTACTGTGTGAACTCACGGCAAGAGAAACCTCATTCATTTCATCATAAACCCTGTCTTGTGACCGTTACCAAGCATTCATTTCATTCATTTATAAGTACCCAAAACTTCACTTGATGAGTTGTGTTTGATTTTAATTTAACAACTTTCCCCTCAGGCACTCATTTCATCACACACCTTTCAAACATAAACATGGCCACCGCCGCTAACGCTACTTCCCAAACCCTCCGTCTCCCTTCACCATCTTCCCTTTCTCTCTCCTCCAAACTCTCTCTCTCCTCCGCCTTCTCTGTCTCCCTCCGCAACCACAACCCCCGCCGTTCCCTCGTCGTCTTCGTCTCTTCTTCCCTCGACGCTAAACCCACCGTCCTCGTCGCTGAAAAGCTCGGCGAAGCTGGTCTCACTCTTCTCAAAGACTTCGCCAACGTCGACTGCTCCTACAATCTCACTCCTGAGGAGCTTTGTACCAAGATCTCTCTCTGTGATGCTCTCATCGTTCGCAGTGGTACCAAAGTATCTCGTGAAGTGTTTGAATCATCCGGTGGAAGACTCAAGGTTGTTGGTAGAGCTGGTGTTGGTATTGATAACGTGGATCTGGCCGCCGCTACTGAACATGGTTGCTTGGTTGTTAATGCGCCCACTGCTAACACTGTTGCCGCCGCTGAACACGGGATCGCGCTCTTGGCTGGCATGGCTAGAAATGTTGCTCAAGCCGATGCTTCCATCAAAGCTGGTAAAATTCTTTTTTTCATAGCAGCATTTTATCGAACACCTTGTTTGTTAGATTTTATTTTAGATCCTGTTTTGTGTTTTTTAGTGTTAGTTATTTGGGTACTTTTTGTTTTGTATCAATTCACATGTTGTATTCTTTATGATGTTAACTACTAGTTGACTAGGTGACGTAATGGTAAAATTTTCTGCTAAAAGGAGGATACTTCTTTTCATCATATACCAATTTGTGTGTTGTGAACTCTTTTTGATTAAATGTTGAGATCTAATGATTTATATGGGGTAAAGTTTTGATTTTTTTCTTCTTTGGTGTAATCTGTAATGGGCGTTAATGTTGTGGCTTCTGTTATTTGCTTTGTAACACTGTCACTTCTGATCGAAGGCGTGTCTTGTGTGAGTGTCTGACACCGACAGCGACGTATGTGACTATACTGAATTATGTCATTTTCTCAAATTATTATCATTGTCAAAGCGTTTGTGTCTATGCTTCATAAGTTATTAGTTGATATGGTTAATTGAATTAGTGTTGATACATGGTTAATACAGGGAAATGGGAGAGAAGTAAGTATGTTGGAGTTTCCCTAGTTGGGAAGACACTTGCTGTAATGGGATTTGGAAAGGTTGGAACTGAGGTTGCTAGGCGTGCTAAGGGGCTTGGTATGAAGGTTATTGCTCATGATCCTTATGCTCCTGCTGATCGTGCTCATGCTATTGGGGTTGAGCTTGTGAGTTTTGAGGAGGCTATTGCTACTGCTGATTTCATCTCTTTGCACATGCCACTTACGCCTGCTACTAATAAGATGCTCAATGATGAGACTTTTGCCAAGATGAAGAAAGGAGTTAGAATTGTTAATGTTGCTCGTGGTGGAGTCATTGACGAGGATGCACTTGTTAGAGCATTGGATTCTGGAATTGTTGCTCAGGTTTGTAGCACTGAGCCACTGATAGTTTACTTTAGAGGATAATGGTTTTTAATTAATTTGGTCGAAATAATGACAGTTTGTGTTTTTATGTTTTTCAGGCGGCTCTTGATGTTTTCACGGTGGAACCACCCACCAAAGACAGCAAGTTGGTTATGCATGAGCTAGTTACTGCAACACCTCATCTTGGTGCCAGTACCAAGGAAGCTCAGGTAAGTTACCTAAGCAATTGCCTATGACTATGAGCTATAGCTTTGTTCCCCTTTTGCTAATAACCTTTGAAAATGATGACCAGGAAGGTGTGGCTATTGAAATAGCAGAAGCTGTCGTTGGGGCTTTGAAAGGGGAGCTTGCTTCTACTGCAGTCAATGCACCAATGGTTTCCTCGGAGGTACTAGGAACAAAACGATCATATTTATCCTTTTATTTAATGATAAAAATAACCCTGCCTTTTGATATATTGCTACTGCTTCTCTTCCTTATTTATATCCAAGCAATTTGGTTTCCAAAATCATTCTAAATTCTTTGACTTGTTGTGTAACCATATTCATATATTGAAAACGATTTTGGAACAAAATGGTCGTCTTAAATTGTTAAATTTGAACTGCTATGTGCCCAGCTGGTTCAAATTAAATACTACTCAACTGAAGGTGAAAGTTTGATTTGAGAAATCTAATACATGGATCTTAATGAGTTTTTATTGCTCGGCTTTATCTCCCCAATTTTGAATCTGGCTTTATCTAGAGCTTATCCTAATACAAAATGATTCATGGATTGTAGTTGGTGATAAATTTGGCGACTGGATGACTCAAGTTTAACATCTGTTTCATTCCTTTGTGACTTGCAGGTGTTGACAGAGCTAAAACCATTTGTTGATCTTGCTGAGAAACTGGGTAGGCTGGCTGTCCAACTGGTAGCAGGAGGAAGCGGTGTAAAGACAGTGAAAGTGACTTACGCTTCTGCCAGGGCCCCTGATGATCTTGACACTCGTCTTCTTCGTGCTATGATAACAAAGGGTCTGATTGAGCCCATATCCAGTGTTTTCGTGAACTTAGTTAATGCTGACTTCACCGCTAAACAAAGAGGGCTAAGAATTACCGAGGAGAGAGTTATTCTTGATGGTTCTCCTGAGAATCCACTTGAATTCATCCAAGTCCAGATTGCTAACGTGGAATCTCGATTTGCTAGTGCCATATCAGATTCAGGGGAGGTCACAGTGGAGGGTCGCGTGAAAGATGGTGTCCCCCATCTTACAAAGGTTGGATCTTTTGAAGTTGATGTGAGTTTGGAAGGTAGTATTATACTTTGCAGGCAAGTAGATCAACCAGGTATGATTGGAAAGGTGGGAAGCATATTGGGTGAAGAGAATGTGAATGTCAGCTTCATGAGTGTTGGAAGGATTGCTCCACGCAAGCAAGCTGTGATGGCAATTGGAGTTGATGAGCAACCACGCAAAGAATCTTTGCAAAGGATTGGAGACATTCCTGCTGTTGAAGAATTCGTTTTCCTCAAGTTGTAAGATTAAATGTTTGTGTTGTCTTTTTTGTTGTATTTTATTTTTGGATTGGGCATATGTCTGGCTGATGTGCCCGGTTTTGATGTATCATCATTGAACAAGTGAGTAGGTGAGTTTAGGGGGACGAGGAAAAGAATAATGTAACTTTGGAATGTGATTTACTGGTTTAGTGAAATTTCTGCTTGTTCATTTTTATTTGGAAATAAAGAGAATATCAATATGTTGGAAGTTTCAAAGAATCACTCACGTTTTAAAATTTAATTATGCTTTTATGTTTGTTTTTGTTATTTTTGAAAAAAGAGTCAAAGCCCAGAGAAGTACTGTATAATAATATCAACAAGCAAAGGTTGTTGATCGACAAGTTTCATAAACTCATCGTGTCATCAAATCTCACACTTTATCGTCTAAATAAGATGTACTGCATCTGCACAGAATTTCGCTTCAAAATATGTTGAATCAAACTCAAGAAGTTTCTCAATATACAGAGTCCATATCCGATGGTATTCAGGAAATCGCTGTGTTTTTTTTAGGGGAAAAATAATCATCACATGTATATCTCCTTTATTTCTCTTATATAAAAACCATGCATCAAATCTACTTTCTAGATTTCTATTTTCTATCAAAAAGAATAAGTTAATGTCCGTTTGAAATAGTTTTTGTTTTCAGTTTTTGAAATATACAAGTCTTCTTCTCGGTTCACTCTAGGGTGGGAGAGCTTGATAGGTCATCCACCATGAGCAAGTGAAAGGAAACTATATTAGCCGTTAGATAGTGGTTCTCTATGGTTCTTATCATACACTTCTAACATGGAATAATTTTTTATTTCATCCTCACTTTCCTATTCTCTCTCCTCTCCATTCGGATCCTTCTTTCTCTCTTACCCAACAACCTAATTTGCAGTAACAGAGGAACACCTGTTTTCTTCCCCATCACAACATAAAGCGATCACTCCTTATGTATTTGTGTTGCTCCTCATGTACATGTAGTAAAAAAAATCTAAAATTAAATTTTGGGCCAATTGAATCATTCTATTTTAATTTATTTGTTTTTTTATTAATAAAAATGAGTCAATTTATTTTCTTTTTATTTGAAAATTCTCGATTTCAATTTATTTATTTTTTGTTAAATAAGCTTATGACTACAAATTGGAACAAGATAAAGGGGTGTGAGTCTATGATAGTTTCCTTGAAACTCTTTGAAGGGGCTGTGTTTTTTTATTGGGTCATAGTTCTTTGCAGATTTATTCTTTCCTCTTCAATTAATGAATATGAAAGTTTGAACATTGATGGTGATGAAGCAAAGACTATAACTTTACCTGTTATCTTCATTGAACATCAATTGTTGTTCTTTTTATCTTTAATTAATATGAATGAGAATTTATTGGATTTTTCCGATAAATTTGCACTTAAAATGAGTTAATATGAATGTTTGAATTTATTGGATTTATATGGCTGGAAAATTGCACTTATAAGCGTTGATATTATAAGGAACGAGCAAAGAGTTGAAGGGTGAGATTGGAGGAGAGAAATAGGAGAGGAAGACAAGCAAATGAAAAATAATCTAGTGAAAGTCTGCGCGACCGAACACTATAGAAGAGAAATAAAAAGTAAATGGGCCCATTAATTCTTATCACTTGTGAATCTCTAGAATTCGTTCATGAATATTGAGGGAGTCTTGTAGTGAAAGTCTCTCTTGCGAGTGTTCATTCCTTAACTCTTTGAGTGAGACGCTTGAATCTGTAAAGTAATGCACAACTTAGACCGAGCTTTTCAAATAGAACTTGTGATTTTATATGAAATAGTAATGAATATTTGTTGGAGCATGTCTAATTCTATAGACATAGACTATATCCCATGCGTCACATTTAAAGGTTTTATATATGTAATAGGTCACTGGGTTGTGTTTCAATGTTGAATCCTCATAATGCAAATATCTCAGGGCATTTTGACGTGACATGAGGTGCATTATAGGAACAATATCCGGGACGAATCCAATGAGAGGAAATTAATCTTAACCACTCAATCTTACATTGCATGGATGGCCAAGATGAGCTTATCTCACCTCTCAAACCCTTAGCTGACTGATATTACTCCCTATGCATACATACGTATATATAAAACCTCTTGTCATGACAAAAATCAACCTATGGCAACCTGCGCTACGAGTTGACTTGTATACATGATTTTGAGACAACCCTGCTTTTGATGCCATGCCAATTGCCTCAAATGAAGTCTGAATTCTCAATTTTAAGAACCAGAAAGAAAAGGAATCTCAGCTAGAGTTGTTGGTAGGGAGATGTTGAGGTTATGCACGGCTAAATATGCGGCGATACCGGCAGCATAACCTGCAAAAGCAAAGCCACTGACCTGCACAAAGGGGATAAACATCGGTTATGAAATATAAACAAACATTTTATTCTATCAGATCATTTATATCAAGTGAAAAGTAGGAATTACCTTTTTAAAGTACCAAAAGAAGTCCACCTTTTCCATCCCCATGAATGCTACTCCAGCAGCTGAGCCAATAACTAACATGGATCCACCAGTACCAGCACAAAATGCAACCAATTGCCAGAACTCAGAATCTTGAGGGAAAGAAGTGACATCGTACATTCCCATTGTTGCAGCAACCAATGGAACATTGTCTATTATCGCAGATATGACTCCGATTGCACTTGCAATTAATTCGCTATTTTGGACATGAGCATCAAGGTAATTTGCTATTTCCCGTAGAATACCTGCTGCCTCCAAGCTGCAAAAACATCACCATTTCGATTGCAAAAAAATTAGTTAACATGAGTAGCCATGAAATTTATGTTATGTCAGGGAAGGATATATACTATTCATTGAAAGAGTAGTGCTAGCAACACTCTCTTTTGAACACTCTCCCTAATACTCACTCTCCTATTGGTTTAAATCATTGTGCGTCTACACATTGGAAATAGAACCCACACAAAGTGATGGGACATACATTGATTCCATCCAATAAAAGAGTGAGTGCTAGAGAGAGTGTTGAAAAGTTAGTGTTGCTAGCATTCCTCTTCATTGAAAAGTATTAGAATTTGGGTTGGGCCTAACACAACCCCACAAAACCGGCTTTAAAGGTGAGGACTGCCCCCACTAGTAAACATATTGTTAGGTCATATCTCATCCAATGTGAGACTCTCTAACAAAAAGAATGCTGAGACTTTCAAACAAACGTGGATGTTGTCCGAAGTTTACTGCGATGGATAAATTCAAATTGATTTACTTATTACCTGCTAACAGATAAAAGAATTCCTAGGAAAAATAGTGCTCCTTGAGTATCTATCCTTGATAGAGCTTGCGGCACTTTAAGCTTCTTCCTCTTTTCAGATTCACCATAATGTATAGCATCAGTAAGGATCCAAAGCACCCCAAGTCCAAGCAACATTCCCATGTACGGAGGCAAACCTGTGACGGCCTTGAACACAGGGACAAAAATCAAAGCTCCCAAGCCCACCGAGAAAACAAGTTTTCCTCTAGGAGCCATCTGTTCAGATGCCAAGACATCGGGAGAATCCTGCCCCTTGCCATTAGCTTCACTGAAAAGAAGAAAATCCAGCATGATCATGTAAATTATAAAGTTATAGTATGTTAAGCTAAATTTGACTATTTAAATCAGCTTTCTTGGTTGACTTTTGAAGTACAATAGTACCTAGTCAAGGACATGAGAGCGAGTGGAACAGCTAGAGAAATGGCTGAAGGCAAAAACAAACCCTGAAAATAAAGAAAATGCAATTATGGATACATTTTTCATTTTGACCAAGGAATCGTAATCTAGAGCTTTAAATTATGTATTTTTCATCACTATGTCAAAAGAATATATCAGGGTGTCGCTAGTGCTGAATTCATTATACATTTACCACTGCAAATTACTGTGTAGTTTCAGACAAAAATATTTCACAATCCAAATAGACGTATCACAATGGAACAATTTTCCAGGAGATAACCTTCATTGTTTGCACCGTAGTTATTTGGCCATGTATCCACAGCATAGTTGTGGTAACATCGCCTATAGGAGTCCATGCACCACCCGCATTTGCTGCTATTACAACAACAGCTCCAAGAATCCTGTCAACAGAATCCAAAGCAACTTCTTGAAGATTTCATAGGGTGTAGTTAAAACTCCAAATAATTGGACGTTACAGAACATATACAGCTGCAAACTGAGAAGATTCATCCAAACACTCTGAATGTTTATGCCCTCAACCAAAATCAAGAAAACCATCACTAATGCTGATTTCAACTTATATGAAAAAGCTAACAACATTTCATATCATCCACTAATTATAAGCAATAATAGCAGGAATAAAATTCCTCAAGCTAAGGAGTGGTGTTATCAAGCTATAAAGGACCAATGACTGAAACCGTATGTGATACATGAATGTCCCCAATCCAACATTATTGTGCTATTGTAGAAAATATGTTCATATTGAATATTTAAACCTGTGGATAGAACATTACACCGAAAGTTAATTAACATAACGAGACACATACTTTCGATACTCTGATGGAGGTACTAATTTCCGCAACAGAGACACCATGACTATGGTGGATGTAAGGTTGTCCAGAACTGAACTGAGAAAAAATGTAATAAATCCAACCTGCATATTCAATTTTAGTTTGTCAAATTCCATTATTGAGAAATAATAAATAAAATTGGCGATGCAATCATCTTTTTATGATCTATTTCTTTCTTTTAAAAAATTGACTTTCTAATTAATGAACATCGAAAAGTTAGATGTCATTTATGCACAGCCAAAGTGGTACTACACCTTGTTGTAAGCTCGTGAACCTGAGCCCCTTATATTTTGTATGCGATCCAAATTTGATTACTAATGTAATCAAGTTCCAACAAATTTCAATATGCAAAGATTTTGCCAAGAAGCATTCTTAGTATTGTAAAAAATGCATAGTAAAAGCGGTGAAAGCACTTACCACCCAAAGGAGAAGGCGCGGATTTCGGGTTTTTATATTGTCGGTAACTATCTTAAAGCCTTGATGAGCATCAACTATCTCAACAATGGTCATTGCACCGAGCAAGAAGAACACTATTTCACTGACTTCGGCAGACGCGTGTGATAGCTCTGAAACAGCTATTTCGGTTGATGGAGCCTACAGACAAATGATTGAGGGAGGAAAACTGAATTCAAATGTTAACATGCAATGGGGTATAATGAGAGAAGATACAACGGGGATATAATTGAAACCAAGCAATCTCTGTTAAGTATTAGTAACTAACAGATAGGTTGGTGAACTATTATCATTTATTAAGTGGTGTGTTATGGGATACCGATACCAGGGAGACAATAAATGTGAGTCAGGAGCAACTTATCTTCCACAACATCGTGGTATTTTATAACAACATATTATGCGCATTGGTAGCAACCGATTGTTGAAACAAAAAAATTAACCTGCGGATTAAAAACATATAATCTTCAAGGTAAACTGCTGTTTAGTTTGGACCAAATAAACTCACTTTCATTAACTCAAGAAATCTAATAAAATTAACCCGCGGATTAAAAACACATTATCTTCAAGGTAAACTGTTGTTTTAATAATTGTGTATGGTTATGCCAAAGAAAGTTGATCTGTTTCAAGTGCAAGTAGCAATACTTTGATAACCATACAAAGGTCGTTTTTG
>Ga0209282_1001349_pt1 | contig 13389 bp, 4 predicted proteins | sample Mtrugardesep15_FD_187529 | JGI IMG/M metagenome (GOLD analysis project Ga0209282, IMG submission 187529) | Root nodule microbial communities of legume samples collected from California, USA - M. trunc garden sep15 (SPAdes) (version 2) | ecosystem: Host-associated > Plants > Roots > Nodule...
TCTACAACCACAATACCATAATAAATCCTCAAAACCAAATCACCTTAAATAAACATAAATAAGATTAACTATAATAATCCATGTCAATTCAACCAAATAATCATTAATTTCCAAATTTTCAACAAAAAAACACAAACCAATACCAAATATCAAATCCAATCCAAAAACAAACAATCAACAATTATCATAATATCAAATATCAAATGTTCATAGCAAACTAAACATGCTAACATAACAAACTAAATGTTGGCACACTCCACATCTGGCAGATCCTCGCCCTAATTCTCCAGGACTCTCTCCTAGCGGTGAACTCACTTAAAAAATCAAATGAACTTGCAAACCTCATTTTCCTATGAATTTTCTAAGCAATACACTTTTGCTTGATGTGGATGTGAATGGTGAAATGTGGGGAGGCTTAACACAGATAACACCTACTTAAACTATGGAGGCGCAATCCACACAACAAAAATTTGAATTTTCCCTCTCACTGAACGGTTAACACAAATGGCATAGAGGGTATAAATCAATAGAAAACACTGTTCACCACACACTACACGCCATGAATTGCACACAAATTCACTGTTGGCGACGGAAAATTGAAATAACGAAAGACAAATACAAAATCCAAGCAATAAAATATAAAAAACCCAACAAATTATTAGAGACAATCTACAATGGTTTTTAGGATCCTCTTTTGTAAGTAGTATAGATAGAGAAAGTACAATGTCTTATATAGGTAAAGTTGATCTAGATCCTTCATAACAAATTAGTGAGTCACCAATTTTCAAGAATCAATGATTCATTTTTAAATGGCAACATAGTCATTCCATTTCTTAGGTGTAGTATGATCCTTTTGGCCTCTCTAATTCATTGGACTCAATTTGTCCTTAAGGTTGTAAAAATAAGGCCCTAAAATAAATTTATTAGGATCCCATTGCTTGAACTTGAAGGACCAAGATGTTGCACTTGGATTCACGAGTCCCACAAGAACCCCTTTCTAGGTCGCTCTCTTTAATCCGTGTTGTGACACTGTCTAAATATTTAGCAAGACAAGCTATCAACAACGCCATCAGCTTAAAGCATGCAATTATGTTACAGAATGGTTTAAGTCCATGTTAGCTTCTACTATGATTAATTTGAGTTATTGTATCCTTAGGGTAATGGATTGGTTAAATTTGCTCTTGGCCAATTTGATTTTTTTGTAAAATTTGGTTTTACTCTTTTTTATGTTAAAATTTGAACTTTTTGTAAAGTCTGGTCTTAAAAACCAGTTTTACACGAGAAATAACTAACATTAAACCATTTAATTTTAAATTATATATGGTAAAATCTGAGTTGAAATAAAATAATAATAAAAATAAAAGTGGAATTAAAGATTACAAACTATAAGTTATAAGCTAAAACGCTAATTATAATAGTGTAAGATAAATAAGTTATAAAGAGAGCGATCCTGTTGATATACATAACGTTGGATGTTCTCCCAATGACAAGTTCATCAAAGGGGAAAACAAACTCACAATCAGCAATATCCACTTTAATTTTCGCAAAAACTATCCTTTAAAACATAAAATTCACGTTTTGCCAAACTCATTATTCCAAACATTTCCTATATATTATTGTGACAGATGGAAGGGAAAGGTGGTTTATGCATCCATTGAATTTGATAATATAAGTTATTTTGATCCAACAGTGTGAGGATTTCTTCAGTTCACAAAGAACAAGCACCTTCTCATAGAGTATAGGGGCATGTCGTTTGAGGAATCTAGAAAGCTGTAATATTTGGGCATGTGTGTATCAGTTCAGTGATTCGTGTAAACATTTTGAAAGAGCTTTTACAGATAAAAAATACAACTGATTATTCCTTAAAAATAAGAACACAAAAATAAAATAAATACAATCAACCAAATACTTTTACAGAAAAGAGTTTTAAATAGCATAATAGGGTGAAATGGACAGAGAAAGTGCTGCTTCATGGTTCATATTGCTATCAGATCCTTAACTGTAGCCAAGTTCCCTACATATTTCTTGAGGAAAAACTCCCTATATTGTTTAGTACTACAGCAGAAAATGAACCAAGTGCCACTCTATTTTCTGTACGCTTGATATCAAGAGGATCACCATGCTTGTATGATAAAGTTAATCAATTTTTCGGTGGCCTACAAAGACAGTCTACAGCAACAGCAAAACTTCCTTTGTAATAAATAAGCTTGGTTTGCATTTTCAACCTCTCTTGGTAACAACCTGGTTTGAATTCTAGATTCCTATGCAGACTAGTTTTATATCTCAGCATGTTGCTACACAAACCAAGGAGAATGTACATACGTAGCCATGGTCTAGGTTTATCAGGGAGTTCTCTCCCGGTCATTGAATGAAGAATGCATCATTGGCCATCTGTAGTTATGCATGTAATCAAGCAATAAGCAACAGAGAATCACGTGGCTTTTAAAGCACAATATGGAAAACATTCTTTCTATGTCCATAGATTTAAGTTGCCTTGGCAGCAGCAGGATTCCGGCCAAACTGAATTATCATTGGCTTCCCTTTGAATTCATATCCATTCACTAGATTCTGCAACCAATGTTCATATGCAACACAGAAGAAAATAAATGGATTAATTGAGCTCATAAAAGTCAAAATGAATTATAAAATAGGGTCATGCTAACTTGTGCTTTTTTTTAGGGCACAAGTTAAGGAGCTTAAAATAGAATTAAAAAATAAATTTTATATTGAAAAGATAACTTTTGAAACTTTTATGACATGGAATGCACAATTTTCAAGAAAAAACTTCTACATTCGGTTTCTTAACTTACGCCCCAAGGGCACAAGTTAGCATTTTCCTATAAAATAATAAGCATTTCAAACTGTACATGATGATGTTTGTTACGATCTCCAAAATAGCTAGTACCATGACTACTGATTTTTTTTTTATTTAGCACTTTTGCGAGAATTTTATGCAAACAGAAAAAAATAGACTGATATGATACACTGGCGAAAAAAACCTTCAAACATAATCACCTCGAATTAAACATATTTCTTTTTAACAAACAATTAAAAAGAGAGAAAAATAAACCAATGTATTGGTAGAAACATACCAGAGCTTGATGAGCCAGTTCTGCGGAGGGGAATGTTAAAAAAGCTTGACCCCTCATCCTTCCTTCCTGAAATTCAAAACTAGTTATTAATTCTGGGCTCACAAATATGCTGCTACAAGACTTTCATGGGATATCAATACTTGTTAATTGAATAAGCACTCTGGACCAAAAGTGTGCTGCACCAGTTGTTATTTAACTGGATCGTCTTCTAGCAAGCAACTATCATTATGGATCTATTTTTTCATAACAAAAAGAGCAAATATTGATCATGGATTGGAATAATCAAGATCTCACCTGCATCAGTTTGACTTGAAGACCAGACTTAGCAGCATCAGTACTTCCAAAGAAGTACCCTGAAGAAACAAAAGAAATCTCAGGTAAGCTGTGGAATTAACACTCAGACAATAACTATATACCAAGGAATCTGAAAGCATCTGCATTTTTATTAGGTTACTGAATTATATTCCATTTTTGGATGGCAAAGCATTTGAGTTGAAAAAGAAAAGTATTAAACATGGCCTGCTTGGTAAAAGTCTTGAAAACTTACCAAATAAAAGATAGAAATCATCAGCAACCACATCTTTGGCCAAATTCTTAATATACAACACAGAAGCAGGATTTCCCGGTGTATAGTTCTGCACAATCCATCAGTTCAAAAATGTAAAACTCATAAACATACATTTATACACCATGAAAGTTCACACAAATCTAACATTTTGCACACTATTAGAGCATGCACAATTCTAAAGTATTAGTCCTTATCAGGAACATAAAATGCATCACATGCATTTGAATATTAGTAGTCACAAAGTTCCATTGGATCAATCACTTCATTAACAAGAATTCAGTAGTCAAAACCCTGATGAAAAACAATAAGAATGGGAGGCAGTGCAATGAAAGGCTAAACTGCCAGGAGCAAGAGTTCCACCAATGAAACTAAAGTTTATTTTCTAAGAAAAACTCGTAAAGGGAGTTTCTAAAGATCAAGACTGGGAAATACAAGGCTAATTCTAAATTTAATTCAAGGTGTGTAAGATACTAAGCTCACAAACTGGTTTCCATTATATAGACATGATAGTCTGTGAGAGTAGATAAAATGTAAATTGGATAGTATTTTTCCTCCACTGAAAAATGCTAATGCAGACTGGTAATAGTCATCAGTTTCAATACATGCTTTAAACTAAACATCTTAAGGAAATTAATACAATCAGATAATTATGTATTCTAAAAGAAGTTTAGGTTTCCAGCGTATATCTACCAAATTTTTGTCTTCAATTAGACTGAGATAAGATCCCATACCTTAAACTTTGGAAGAGACAAGATCTCCTCCGGAGGCAACTTTCCTCTCTCTAGTTCATCAGGAGTCAAAAATTTGTTCGGATCTAGAGTATCTTTTTCTGGCTCTTGTAACTCTATTCCTGTGGTATTATCCTTATGTTCATTCAGGGTTACTTTGGGAGCAATATTGATCTGCAAAATTATAAGTAAAAACAAAATTAACAGCTAAAAACAATGTTAATATGCTCCTGCAAACAATTTCGAGAAAAGAACATACCTTTAAGACGGGGTTCTTTTTTATCATCGGGATTTCTTTCGGGATCAAGGTGGCAGGTTTTACTCCAACAGACTCATGAGCCACATCTTTATCAATAGCAGGGCCAACAATAGCCCCACGCCTGGCACGCTTTCGTCCATGATTTCCTGTTCTTGCTCCACCCTCCTAAAACGCTTTTATTACTTTCCGTTGATGATCAAATTTCACTAAAAACAGGAAAAAATATCTCCTATACGGACCATATTCTTATAGTCTGATATTAATTTGCAAAATAATTTTTATGTTACAAAAAGAATTTTCTCATACTGAACAACATGAAGGTGCAGCTTAAGCGTAGTGTGTAGTCATAAAAATGTATTTTCCATGAAATATAACACTAAAGTAAGTTCAGTTTGATCCCTAGCAAGCAGTGATATGTTACCTCATCTGAAGATTCCATTTCTGATTCATCACTAGACATATTTGCAGAGCGAGGCATTGCATTTACAGAATGAGAAGGAGGCATGGGTGGGGGTGGGGCTGGCACCTCTGGAGGTAATGGTGGCGTGGGTAGTGCCATCCGAAAGGGAGCCGGAATGTTCATTTTGTTCATCAAGTGTAGAACCTATATTAGAGAGGTTCAATGATGGGTTCAATATAAAATGAGCACACAAAAAACGCTACAGGAGTTGGCAAAAGAAACTGATCAATCCTTGAAGCTTCATTTAATACTAGACCAACCTGAGTGTAAAAGCGAGGAACGGCAATTAGAGCATTCACGATGTTGGTCAGTATATTGCCATCCGGTGGAGGATAAGCATACCTGATAAACAATCACAGTTAGGCTTATGGAAAACCAAACAAAATGATTCTACACTTAAAAATCATATTTTAAAACTAATCATTGTGCATAATACTGTCCATGATTACATGATAAATGCTTGCAATACATTCACAATTTTACGAGGATCCCACCAAAAAGAGAGTGAGCACCGGTTTATTTTGGTGGGATTGTGAAATTCACTGAATCAAAGAGAAACTATTGAAAAAGTGTGTTGCTAAAGTAATTCTAGTAAGAACATATAACAATCACATAAATAACAAGACTTGACAGAACCTGAGCTGTATCTGTCAGCTAAACTAGAAGCTTGACAACTAAACTAAGAAGGCTGACTCAAGTCAAGCCTCAATTACTAACAGGCGTTATACTCCCTCCGTCCCACAATGAGTGATCCAGTTGATTGTTTCACATATGCCAATGCACAATTTTGACCTTTAATATCTTTAATTATCTATTAGTAAAAATTATAAAAGTTAATATTTTGAAAATATTCATCGACACAAATTCGACCAAATCTTATATGTTACCATTTGTATTTATATATTAGTAGAAATATATGGGCAAAGTATGTTATGTGAATAGTGCACATAGTCAAACTGGGTCACTTATTGTGGGACGGAGGGAGTAAGATATACACTGATATATTGCAAAATGAGAACAAGAGCAAACAACTGAAAAGTTACAACTAGAAGCATACTCAAGATGAGGAGGAAATGGATAATCAACACCAATTCTGTGGGCAATTGGCTCGGGAATAGGGAAGCCTCCTGATTTTGCTTCTCCATCAATAGGTTTGATAACATCTTCACTCTTCACTGCTGATGTTTTAGAGTCTTTTTTTCCCACATTCTCATTTGGCTTACTAGCTCTCTCCGCTGACAAGACTTTACCAAGAAATTTCAACCTGATTAACCCCCAGGAAACAAAGATACAATCATAATGTTATTAAATCAGTAAATAAATAAAAAGTATATCATGTTTCTGTGAACCAAATCACCAATTGAATCCCTTCGATTATGCAATCAAATTTGAGAAATTAAGCAAAGTATTAAAAAAGAATACCCATTTAGTTGACGTTGTGCTTGAGATGCCAGCATATCATTTTTGAAATCCACAAAAGCGCAATTTCTCAACCTGCATTATATTATGACAGTATTCATGAACACAAATGAATTGGAAGAAACAATGTAAATATGTGAATGATACCTTCCACCGGAGCAGGGACGAACAGAGGAAGCACCGTAATGAGACAAGAGGCGAAAAAGGGTGTCATGCGGAATAGCGTCTGGAAGGTGTTTGATTAAAAGCGTAGCCGGTGATTCAAATTGAAGAGCCATGAAATGTTAATAACTTTTTCCCCTGCGTTATTGGAAGACATAACATAAGGAATTTGAAATTGAAAATTGAATGCATTTGAAGAGAGGGTAAAGTTACCGAGGCAGTGATGGAGAAGGTGTACGGCTCAATAAAGAAACGAGACAGAGGAGAAGAAAGAAACAATGATATTTTTTACAGAGAAATATAAACATAATACACTACGACCCACTTTACGAAGTCTAATACTAAAACCACGAAGACGCTTGCTAACAAGTTTAATGAATGAATATTTCATCATAGTAATTATACATTTATTACATTAAAACTTTTTTTTTTAATAAAAAAAATATTTATTGATAGAACACGTTAGATACAAACATCGTTAAAAAAGTAGAGGTTGAATCTGCGAACAAACTCACAACACCCAAGTTAATAGCATTCAACGGTAAAATGACTACAAATAATATGATAATATCAAAGTCACCGAAATACTCAAGTTTCCGGATCTGCAACGTTGAGGTCTAAATCATTGATTGAATTTGTAATTAACTGATGTCGATCTTTCAATAGGAATTAAATGAACACTGCGACAAGACGCGAAATCAAACGCCGTACAAGACGTCGAACAACACAACGCAACACTTAGGCGACGAAATCACAAAAAACACAAGAAAAAACCTGATATATGTGAAAACCATTTATTTAGACCGAAAGAAAAGGGAAAAAAAGATGTAGATGAGTGATTTTAGGTCAAAAAATGATCTAAAATCACCCCTCCTCGATGAATGAATGAGAAAGAAAGTTTATAGAGAAATTTGAGTTTCTCTCCCTAAAAAACTAGGGCAGACTATTTTTTAAAATTAGCTTTTACTAACTCATCAACTCTAAGGGCGTTTGCTAGTTCAAAAATAATAAAGCATAGATATTGTCTTACATCTTCCACCCATATTCATATGTTCGCATGCTGCACATGTTAGTGGAGGAATGACAAGTTTGATTGTCCAACGTGATTTGAATATAAAGTGGGTGTCTCATCCTTAACATCTTGAAACTTCATCATCATCACCATCATCATCTTGAGCTTTCTTGTGCTCCTTTACATCCTCCTAATGTTGGGGCTCATATTCTAGCACTTAAGATAGTTATAATTCCACTCATGCCCTTGCTTCTTCTCACTCACCCTCCCACAACTGCATGTTCTTCCTTCTCTCGCATAGTCGATGCAGTCATGGTAGACATGTTGCGTATAACACGTTCATATTGTATAATTCAAAACTTGTCAACATGTTAATGATCATACTATGTAAAGACTTTTGAACCATGGAGGTTTAGGTGGTTTCATATTTATATATTCGAGCCAGTTGAATACATGATTTTTCTATGGTCCTCAATGCACAAAAACTTCAATAAATCTAGATGTTTACGTCACTTGCACTCCACACCACAACATTATGAACACTTATCCAATAGAAATGAACACTTAGTTAGCTAAAATTTATACAACATGGGAAGCCTAATATGTTTATGATTTGTGTTAATGTTACACTGTATGATTTGAAGGCTCAATTGAACCAAATTAATAGTCGTCTTAACCACGAAGGTACAATAAAATGGTCAATGTTATTAGTGTCCGTTGATCGACTCGGATGGGCGCACTCGATTCACTTATATGAAAATCTAGAACGACGACGACGTGAGAACCATGTTCTCCATATATGACTAATATAGTTTGAATAAATCAGTTGAGTTAGTCGCTTCCTTGGTGATATATGTTAATGTCATACGTGAAAGTTTGATTTGGCCTATAACGTACCAATAAACCAAGGCGTGCATGAATGAACATGAAGAAGAAATTAGTTTGCCTCATCCATGATATTGATTGTGTTAAATTATGTTGTTGCAATTATTATTGTTGTTGTGTTATATTGTTGAATTATGTTGTTGAAATTGTTGTGGTTGAATTATGTCTTTGTTGTTGTTGGGTTGAAAATATGAATTTTATGTTTTTGACGTTTAAAAATTCATACTATTTAATTGTTGCTTCGTTAAAAAATTCTACTTATTTTTTGCAGAGATTGTTATAATATTCTATACATTTCTCAACAATTTCATTAAAAAATATAAATAGATTATACATGAATTTACTTAAAAATAGAAATCAAAAATTGAGAGTGAACGTTTTTTTAGACTAAAAATCAATGTTTGTTAAAGGAATTAAAATGAAAATTTGGTATATTTATAAAGAAAAAAACATATTTAACCATTTTGTTTTTTATTTTCTTCAATGGGCCAACATGTTATTCTGACTCCTGGCTACTAATTGTGCCGTTCATTTTTATTTTTTTTCCTGAAAAAGTTTACTTTGGAAATGCATGTAAGAGGTGGAAAAAGAAGTTAACCGAATTTAACGACATTGCACCCTGGCCTTGTTGAATAAATGTTCTAGAACTTTTATAAGATGCATTGCTGCAAAACATGAGACAATAGATACTTTCAAAAATCAATTTATAAGTCATTAATTTCTTGTACCAAAAAGAATTGGACTCTATTTGTTGATTATTTTACAAAATGATGGTTCAACACGGAATTTCTTCAGGTTATTCAATCAATTTTATATAGATTGTCAGTCACCTAGAAAGTCCATGAGTTGGTTGGAAATTTGCATGCTTTCATATACGTGATGATATATGATTTTAACAATAAAATGCCACATTTTTTTTCTAGCTTTCACAATATGTACGTGTTCGAAAAGTGTTCAAATGCATGACATAAGGATTGATGACTTTATAGCATCGACATTTTTATTCGAAGAGGTCCTTAATGTTAATACGAAGTAATGTCTGACACCAACACAATACTAATACAAATATTATTACGTTTAATTATATCATTCTAAAAATAAAAATAAAATACGGTGTAGATGTTTCAGGGTCGTGTTGGGGTGTCTAAACTCAAACCAATAATTGATACTCATGTTTAGTCTAAGATTTAGTCCATCAGAGTTAAGACACATGAAGTATTAGGTTTGTGATTTGATTGTTAGTCAATAATGAAGACAATCATGCAATTTAATCATGCTAGTGATTGCCGTGCAAGAACTCAAGAAAAATTAACGCCCATAGCTAAATCAGTCAACTTTAATTATTTATTACAACATAACAATTTCGTATCCTCGTGAACAAGATACTAATGAGACTTGTAAAAAGAAAGAAATAAATACTAATGAGATGTAAATTTTTTTTTTATTTTTAAGGAAGATGTAATTTCTAAATACCGGTGTGAAGAAAACGATACTGCAATTACTTAGCGTATACCCCGGTTATATACTCATTGACGAGGAACAAAGAAATCTTTCTAGTAACACCCCATATATTTTTTAATACACCTAAATATATTTAAAATTTTACAATAATACCAAAATTATTTTTTTATATAATTTTTTTCAAAACCTGATTTTGGTTTGCAAAACAGTAGGTACTAGACAGAACAGTACAAAACAGAACAACACAACATAAGGTAGAACAGTATATGACAAATTTTTATGGTATTTAATAATTTTTTGTTTTATACGATTTTTAGGGGACGAAATGTTATTTTGGTATTTTAGACAACTTTACATGGAACAAAAAGTTGTGATGTGGTTTGATGAGTGACAAAAATACCAGTTTTTGTCATGTCTCTTGCCTCGAGTTTGTCTTGTACCTGAAACAATTTTACAAATCAAACACTAGACAACTGGAGTTATTCTGTCCAGTCCTTCATTTTTTTAGTAAATCAAATGCACCCAATTGTTACTCTACACTTTCATAATTTTTGACCTACAAACAATCATGTATATTCAATCAATCTCAATGAAAAGTTAAAGAGTGAATCAAAACGCTTTCATCTATAGCCTATTGCATTTAGGTAAGTGATTTTTTTTAATGATGCTAAAGTTTCTATTTTTTTTTTGTTGTTCAACGTGCTGATATGTTATGCACTCTACAAGCGATGAGTATTTGACGGTGCACCACGCGTTAACGTTAATTAAATTTAAGTAAACATTCATTTAAATGTTGAGGCTAACTTAAATTCAATTTAAGTAGGTATATGTAAACTAGATTTACATGTACCTACTAAAAATAAGATTACATAGAATCATTAAACAAGGTTGATAAGGTTAATACAAATTTTAGTTTAAGTTTACATGACCCGCTTAAATTAAGTTTACATGACCTACTTAAACCGAGTTTAAGTATGTACACTTAAACTCAATTTACACGGTCTACATAAGTTAAATTGAGTTTCTGAATAGGAAGAACGATGCGAAGGATTTTGAGTGAATTTAAAAACTAAATTTAACTTAAGGGTAATTTTGTCATTGTGGATATAACAAGAATTAAATAGCAGATAACTAAAAAAAAAAGTCTGAACAGAGGAAGGATCATATATCAACATTCAATTGATATTGGTTTTTTGAATCAAATCTAAAACCTTAATAATATCATACTCTAAAATTTTAATCCAATACCATGAAAACAACTAAAGTTTTCAGTGGAGGAAGAAGAAAGGGTATGGAAGATGGAATATTTTGATTTTTTTTTATAAATCAGGAAAAATTAAAATTGTCTCCAAATATATTTAGTACAAGGACCTAAATATACAACTGATACATTACACAAAAATTAAGCACAACCTATTTGTTCTCTACTCATGAAAATGGTTAAAAATGGTGCACATTCTAATTAACGGTTACTCGACTTCTAGAAAGACTTCCATAAATCAGGTTCATATCTTTCAAGTAGCCTCTTCATTTTCTCTTTTCTGGACACGTCATCAAATATTTTGTGCATCTATTTTTGTGGGTACAATAGAGGACCAAAGACCAAAAACAGATTGTTCTTATATTTAAAGTTTTAACCCAAAGTGTGACTTGAGTGTTTCTTCTTAATTTCAAGGCGTTTGGAAGTTTCTACAATAATTCATAAAATAACAATTTTTTATCTAGACACACTGTAGAGGGAGACCCATGCAGGACCGAAGAAAGTTGGCCAATTACGATTTCTATCCAAAAACTAAATCATCTCTTTGTATTGAGTCGGGTAGCACTTGTGTACTATAAAAGTACTAATATTATATAACATTGACCAATAAGAACGCGCCACATATTAATGTTACTTTGTAAGTGTTTTATTTGATATATTTTTTTAAAGAGTAGGCCATGTGGCACACTTTAATTGGCCAATATTATATAACATTATGATACACAAATGCTATCTGGTGCCACTCATTTGTCTCTCAAGTCACTGCTCTAGATCGACATCAGATCAAAACACTTGTTATTATTTGCCCAATAAAAATTACAAATTTGAAAAACTTACATAATTTACATATTGTTTTTGTATTTTTTTTTTAGTGTTAACAAATCTATTGGGGCCAACATTCTAACCATAATGGTCCTAATATTTCTTACTCATCACCCAATTGTTTGAGAAAATTGCTCTTTTTCCAACAATAAATGCTTACTCACATACTAACTGACCAAAATACTATTAACGTGAGTTAACTCATGCATGTGTTAAACTCAATGTGACTTAAGTCACGTTCGCTACATTAGTACATCTCAAGTGAGTTAACCCACGAAAGTTATAACCCACCGTGAGTTAACTCATGTAGGTTATAACTCCATCGTGAGTTAACTCATAGGTTACACTTCAGCTTACCGAATGTGAGTTAATTTATTTGGGAGGTATTTTGATTAGTTTGTATGAGAGTGGAGTTTTTTTCTTCGGGAGAAGAGCAATTTTCATTGTTTGATTACTTCATCTCTTAGCTAAATTTAATCAACTCCCATGGATTTTTTATGTTTGCCGCTAGCAGCTAACTCTTGAGTTTATTTTAGATGTTAACATTCTTTAACTAAATTAATAAACAAGTAATGTAATTTATGTCCATTAACAAGCAACTAAAATATCTATAAAAACTAAATAAAACAAGCAACTAAAATTTTCTTCTTTTAAGAGGAAAAGAGTATTCATGATTGCTTTATTCCTTGGTAGTTCCCAAAAGTTATTTTCTCAAACTTTATTTACATTTGTGTACCAGCTACTTTTTCAACCCATGAAAGAATAAACAAAAATATACCAAGATCGAGCAACGGTGTATAAGTAGTAAGATAGAAGAAGCTATAAAGAAGTCGTCACAATCATAAAAGTGCGGTTAAGTCCCCCGCAAGCATGAAACCCAATGATAGCTTTGCTTTAAATGGAAAGGTATATGCAAACTTTCATACATTTATTCGTTTAATGATTACATTAAAGGTCCAAAAACTCCTAAATTTACATCACATGAATATGGCAAAAACCTTTCTTCTCTTCCAATAACCGATTCCCTCCCCCTAGCCCTTATCCCATTCCCCTGCCTGCTCAACCGTGCTTGCTATTCACCCCATCATTTACCTATATAGTCTTTCTAGACTTTGTTGCTTCTAAATCCATCTCTCTTATCCCTTATTTGTTCTTCTCACTTTCACGTGTATTTCAATCTTTGATTACATCTTATAAGACTCAATTCTATGCTTAAGGAACATGGATTCTCATTTCTCTACGAGATTATGCAATTAGGCA
>Ga0209282_1001351_pt1 | contig 13383 bp, 3 predicted proteins | sample Mtrugardesep15_FD_187529 | JGI IMG/M metagenome (GOLD analysis project Ga0209282, IMG submission 187529) | Root nodule microbial communities of legume samples collected from California, USA - M. trunc garden sep15 (SPAdes) (version 2) | ecosystem: Host-associated > Plants > Roots > Nodule...
ATACCAGGGGCTATGGTAACTTATCAAGGGACATGAATGCTGTTCAATCTACTATGATGAAATGCTTTGTCCGCTGTAATAGGAAAAATACTAGTGTATCTGCCTGTAATGATGTCAATACACCTACAGAAGTAAAGGAGAGCTTGGGCGATGTTACCTTTGGAGCAAACTTATGTTCTAGCTACGGGGATACTTATAAGTCAATTATTGCTTCAAATAAAGAATCTGCTAACAGAGCGCACAAAGTTTTTGCCCAGTTAGTTCCCAAAGAATGTAAAAAGCATGGTAACATGGGAGTCAGCAATGATCCGTCCTCTCATACATTGATTGTGCAAAAATTTGCCGAGAAAAAACGGTTTGAAAGATTTAAGGAGAGAGTTATTGCACTCAAGTTCAAAGCCTTGCATCACTTGTGGAAAGAAGATATGCGCCTACTGTCTATTAGGAAATGCCGCCCAAGATCGCATAAGAAAAATGAACTAAATGTGCGAACTACCTGTAGCAGTAATATGAAGAACCGATCTTCCATTCGTTCACGATTTACTTTTCCTGGTATAGATCTTTCCCCCGAATCTTTTACTTAACTTATTCCAGTGATTTTGCATTGTCTTTCAATTTGTTTACGAATGAGAATAAAAAAAATAATGACAGGGTGGTTGTTAATGTACAGAAATAGGTTTGTTTATATTAAGTTTACCTAAATACTCTGTCTTAAGAGTATAAGCGCTTTGCAAAACCTTTTCAATTTGATTTTAAAGATCTTTGAGAGTGGGTAAATTCTTTTAATACTTATGGTGTAAAATTGTTTACACGGTTATTTTGCATATTTTTTGGTAAAAACACCATAGTTAAATTATTTTTCTGTGTTTGATGTGATGATATTATTTGGCTTTCCGTTAATTGTTATGGTGTAAAGTTATTTCCGCAATTGGTTTTCATTAGAACATTCTTTTGCAGATTACTTTTTGGTAAAATTACCATAGTTAAATTATATTTTTGCTGTTTGATGTGATAAGGATCTATGACTCCGTAGTTGCTTTTTTGTTCAAAAATTCTGATTAATTAAATACGATCAAGTGGCTCTGTGATGCTGACATCTCTGTCACAAGGTGTGACAGTATTATTCTTTAGCATGCAGCTTTTATTTTTTGTATGAAAAAAAGACTCTTTCAATGCTAATGTTCATTTTAATGCTATTTATACCTTAGAAAATACAGGGTAGATACTATTATTTGACCCGGGCTTGTACAAGATGATTGTATGTAATTTTAGAGTGGTGGTAAATCTCAATGTGCTACTATATTTGTGATTTGTCGTGGTAGTGCACACAACATAACCACTTTGTTGTGCTGTTGGTATAAAACTTGTAGGAGTTTTCTTTTTCGTTGACTTTTTCTCGACTAGTTTCTTGTAATGATTTTGTTCTTAGTACCTTTCTTTTATGGGTTGTCATTCCTGTTCATTTCATTTGCAAGTTATTTGTTTGGCATGTGCTGAGTGCTGACTGGCTGGCATGTAGGCTAGTTAACCTCTCAATTGTGTCAATAAAAATATTCGTTACTTGGTAGGGTTTTGAAGTTGATTATCCGAAATTTAATAGGTTGAGAGGTTCAATGCTGAAGCAATGATTTGTCTGGTACTCACAATTTCAACGTATTGAAATAATTGATTAAAATATCACTAATTTTGGGCTTCATTTTTGGTTTATTATATTGTAATTATTATGTGTCTGTCTTATTTGTTTGTTCTGCTGCACAAGTTATCTTCAATTCTAAGTAGGTTTTTTTCTGTGATGTTTGATGTTGACAGATGATTTTTTGTTTTTATAGTTGTTTGTTGAGTTCCTAGAATATCTAATCTTTTTGCTGTGATGATTACTAAGTATTTTTCTCATTCTTCATTTTCCAATGAATGCAGCTGGAAACCATCTAAGCTTGGTTCCAACAACAGAGATTATTAATTTCACAAGCAAACTTCTGTCAGAATCTCAAGCACAACTTCAGAGAAACACCCTAAAGATGCCTGCATTAATATTGGACGAGAAGGAGAAGATGGTTACAAAGTTCATATCTAGTAATGGGCTGGTTGAAGATCCGTTGGCTATTGAGGAAGAAAGGGGTATGATCAACCCTTGGACATCAGAAGAGAAAGAATTATTCTTGGATAAATTTGCTACATTTGGAAAGGATTTCCGGAAAATTGCTTCTTTCCTCGATCACAAGACAACTGCAGACTGCGTTGAGTTCTACTACAAGAATCACAAATCCGAATGTTTTGAGAAACTGAAGAGGAAAGATGTTGGTAAGCTAGGGAAGTCATATGCAGCTAAAACTAACGCGATGGCATCAGGTAAAAAATGGAATCATGAAGTTAATGTTTCTTCACTTGATATTTTGAGTGCTGCTTCAGTGATGGCAGATGTCATTGCAGGTAATAAAAGGATGCGAGAAGGAAGATTCCTCCTGGGATATGGTAATGTAGAAGCATCAAGGGGTGAAGACAGCAGTTTTGACACTCTTGGGGATGAAAGGGAGACTGCTGCTGCAGCTGATGTATTGGCTGGTATATGTGGTTCATTTTCATCTGAGGCTATGAGTTCCTGCATAACAAGTTCAATTGATCCTGTTGATGGTAACAAGGAAATGAAGTTCTCGAAAGCAAACCCTCTATTCAAACAACCCTCGACACCTGATATTTCGCAGAATGCTGATGATGAGACTTGTTCAGATGAGAGTTGCGGCGAAGCTACTGAGTGGACAGATAATGAGACGGCAGCTTTTCTTCAGGCTGTATCATCTTTTGGTAAGGATTTTGCGAAGATATCACGGTGTGTAGGTACGAAGACCCAAGAACATTGCAAACGTTTCTTCAGCAAGACTCGGAAATGTCTTGGATTGAATCTCGCAAACCCCATACCTGGAATTAACGAATCCCCGTTGAATGATGATGCAAATGGCGGTGAGAGTGATGCAGATGATGCATGTGTTGTTGAGGCAGGCTCAGTGGTTGATGCTGATAAGTCTGGTAATAAAACAGATGAGGACCTGCCTTCTGATGCCTTGAATACATACCATGATGAATCCAATCCTCTGGAAGCTACGAGCCTGTCTGCTAAATTAAATGAATCAAGAGAAATCAGTGGGACTGAAGTATGTCTTGAAAATGTTGAATCTAAGCTGGGCTCTGATGTTAGTGGAGTTGGTTTGTGCACAACTGACAAGTCTGGTTCAGTCAATCGAGTTGGCTTGGGAGGTACAGTCATAGAATCTATTTCTGCTTCAGAAATAATTAAACCAAGGGAGTGTGGTTCTGTTGCTTTGGATAGAATGGTTTCCGAGGGTTCTTCTGGGGGTCTTTGTCTTGGAAATGAAGTGGAAAGGCAAAGAGTTTCAGCACCCCAATGTGTTATTGACAAAGATGTTAAACATGTAGCAGATGCAGGTGTTGTAGTTGAGTTGAAAAGCTGTGTGTTAGAATCGAGCACTGCAGCAAATGTTTCATCCTCACCTGTGGTCAATTCATCTTCAGGATTGAGTTTTGGTTCTGAAAATAAGCATGCGTCCTTTGGAAAGCCTCATACGTCAGCACTGTCTATGAGTGATCTTCAGGCAACTGCAAATTCATTGTTGCGAAAAGCTGCCGCTGCTCAATGTGAGAAAACAGTTAGCCAGGATAGACTGTCCTCTACTTGTGATATTCAGGGAGGTAGAGATATGCGGTGTCATAGCTCTGGTAGTAATGGTGACCATCAGCTTCCTCTTTCTGGGATCCATGTTGAGACTGTTAGTGTTCTCCAGGGCTATTCCATGCAAGTGCCCATAAAAAAAGAAGTGGACGGGGATGTGAATTGCAGCAGGTCAGCAGCTGAGTTTCCTCTTCTACCCCAAAAGGTCAAACAGACTGATGGTCATTTCAAACCATTATGGCATTCTTCAGATTCAGAAAAAACATCCAGAAATGGTGATGTGAAACTGTTTGGGAAGATATTAACCAATCCATCTTCCACTCAGAATCCTAATTTGACCTCGAAGCGAAGTGAAGAAAACGGTTCCCATCATCCCAAGTTGAACAACAAGTCTTCTAATCTGAATTTTACTGGCCATCAAAATTCTGATGAAAATTTAAAATTTTTGAAGTTTGACCGTAGTGATTATCGTGGCCTTGAAAATGTTCCAGTGATGAGTTATGGTTATTGGGAAGGGAATGCAATACAAAGTATACAGTCTGGTCTCTCATCGTTGCCTGATTCTTCCTTCTTGTTAGCTAAATATCCTGCCGCATTTAGTAATTATCCTATATCATCTTCCAATTTGGAGCAACAACCACCATTGCAGGCCTTTGCCAAGAATAGTGAACGGCATTTGACTGGTGCATCTACTTTTACAGCTAGAGACATGAATGGCAGCAACGCTATGCTTGATTATCAGATGTTTAGAGGTAGAGATGGTCCTCAAGTTCAGCCATTTATGGTTGATGTCCAACACCGCCAAGATGTATTCTCTGAGATGCAGAGAAGAAACAGTTTTGAGGCAATCTCCAGTTTGCAGCAGCAAGGAAGGGGAATGATGGGAATGAATAGCGTTGGAAGACCTGGGATTCTAGTGGGAGGATCGTGCAGTGGTGTCTCGGATCCTGTGGCAGCAATTAAAATGCATTATTCCAATTCTGACAAGTATGGTGGTCAAAACGGAGGTGTTGTTGGAGATGATGAATCTTGGGGAGGGAAAGGGGACTTAGGCAGGTAGTAGATGTGCTGGGTGGCAAAAAGAGTTTTGCCGCTTCCTGTATAATAGTTTTTGTTAACAGCTCAATACAGTGTAGGGCGATTTAATGGTTCTCAAAGCCCTTGTTTTTGGTAAATTATTATAAATTAGGTGCTTTTAATGTGGCAGTAGCTTTGTATTTGTTGTATTTGATGAAAATACAAAAATAATCTCTGGAAAAAGTTAGGGGAGGGGCGATTGCCATTACTGCTCATACTTGAAATCATCTGTTTGAAGTTTTGACAATTCATTTCGAGGTAGAATAACAGGGCTTGGTATGTGTTTCAAAACTCCCTTAACTTTTATAATTTCCTCTTATTTTTTCGCAGTAAAATATAGTAATAGAACCAGGGGTAATATAGGCCTGAGCAGAAAGAAAAAAAATAAAGAAAAATGCAAGTTGGTGTGTTACGGGGTCCACTTTCAACATAAATTTGTATATAAGTGTTGAGGAGAGAGTAACATGCGAAACGGAAGAGTGTGGAGAATATGACTTTTTGGGTATTATTTCCCACGTTGCCTTCCTTTATTTTCGCCGGTGATGGCAGACCAATATTTGTTTATTTACTTTTCTATCTATCTTTTTCAACACTAGTAGATTTGATGGAGTCCTTTTACCAAAGTCAAAAAAGTGAAAGCAACCCATCCATCTCTATGTATGTGACTATTGTCCTATTGGGTGTGGCTGCTAGCCAAATTTATCTTATTATCTTGTTTAAATATCAAGGATAAATTCGTCATCATAAGGTTGGGGTACAAAAGAATAAGTACGAAGTTTGTTGTCTAATTGAAGCAAAGTTCGATCACATTTCTAATTTTACTATTGTCTAATTGAGGCAAAGTTCTTTTTTCTAATTCACATGTCTAAATGAGGATTTCTGCGTTTGCTCAAACCTGGTAGAAGAAAAAGCTACTTTACTTGTCTTCCAACAGTACAGCATCTTAAATACATCTATCTATATCACTATCAGCATAGCAGCATAGCAGCATCTTTCAATAGTCAAACCATCTTCAACAATCTAAGTTGTCTGCCTCTTCATGTGTTTGGAGGATGGAAGGAAGGGGTGCAATGATTTTGATTACCTGCAAGTACACGTCAAACTATTTATTTTTTCGAAACCTATGTCACTGTGTTGGTATGTCAAATGATAAACTGCAAGTTTTTCATTTGTGAATGGCTGGTCATATGATCTTCATGAATTCATTCCAAAATAATAGGCCATGTGATATTTGATTTATCATAATGATACTAGTCCTTTTAAGTACCTCATTAGTTATCGGATGGGAGAGAAACAATCTATGTGCATGCAGATAATACCCACAATCTCCTGGAACTGGTTTACTAGGCCTTGTATAACCCCTATACAACGAGCAGCAATGTGAAAAGCTTAGAACAAAACTCAAACGAATAATTATTTTCTTCTGATATTTAGTAGTTAATTACAAAATATTTAGCTGCTAGAAGGACTAAGTCAAGTGATAATCCCAACGCCATATATGTGAAGTTGATGCTCAAATTAAGATCATCTTTCGTCTAAAAATGCCAGCTAAAACAGATGTTAAAAGAGTTATGAGTATCGAATATCAATAAAAAAAAAGTATAAATTGAAAACTTATTTCTAATATAGGGTTGTTTGCTGAATAACAAGGCACACTTCTATTAAAGTTTCTCATATCGGATTATGATAAACCAATGTGTTGAGTTACTCATACGAAACTGGTCTATTATTAATGAGTAAATGTGAATGACCTCTCTCACACCCTACCTACTGGCCTCATATTCCTCACTCACTAACAGAATTGGGTGGAATCTATGCCATGTCAGTAACTATCCCCCCCCTCTCACCTAATCCTATTTTTTCTTTCTAGAATCTTCCAAATAACGGACCAGCTCCATTTCAGGATCAACATTGGGCCTAAGTGTCCTATCACTTAACTTGGATTATCGATCTCTCTAATTTTACTTGATTAGTGTTAATTTTGAGTAAGATATGTGAAAGATTATGACAATAATTTTAACAAAATCTGACTACAAAGAAAATAAGAATATGGTGTTAAATGAATTAAAACATCCTTGTAAAATAAAAATACAAGCACTTACCCATCTTCAGCAAAACTCTCATTAATAAAATCACAGTCCAAACATTTTGGCTGCCCACCAACAGCATAAAGAGGATCGCCTGCAAATATAAAGAGGAATTTTATTTTTGAAAGAGTAGGATGTTTATATGAAGAAATTTGATTTCAATGAAGTAAGAACCAAACGTGTAACTAGAATCATATCCTAAGACTAGCGAAAGAAAGGATCAAATACACATCTAACAAACGTAAAATATTCACAAAGCGTAAATGTTAATTTCTAGATTGAAACGCTAATAAATATTCATTTAAATCTCCATTAATAAAACCATTAACTTTCATAAACTTAGTGACGACAGCAATAAAGCAAACAGAATATTTCAAGGATATAGTTAAATTTTACTTCAAAGATTTTTAGCCATTGAAGTTAAAAGGCTTAATAGGCACAAGTCAATATTGACATATTTGTAATCTTACGAGGAATCTCCCTATATTTCTAAGTATGTGAAGCAGCATAAATAAACTAGCATTAAATGTTGAGCAATGCTATATATAGGGAATGAATAGTTCTTGAAATCTCACGAAGTCTATGTTGGAATTAAACAGGAAATGGGAAAACCGTTTTATTCACTTTAATTCTGGATTTGGCGGAAATCACAGTGGCCTGCTAGTGGTGCTACGTAGCCGATCACACTTATTGTGATGGCTTCGTGATAAACTCTCACGCTATATTTAGCATTTTCCTTAAATATTTACCTAACAGAGGATGCCCTATGAAAGAGAGATGAATGCGGATTTGATGTGGTCGTCCAGATTGAATCTTCACCTGTTAAAACAAGCCAACAGAAAAATTAATAAGGATGTTACAATCATTATAATCCAAATTTTTGCAAACCACGATAGTTTTTCTTATAGGATACTGATGTTGGCCTTCTATTCTACCCAAAGCATCTATATCTCTTCCCTTTTGCATTTACAAGGTGTTCTTTTAAAAACAGTGATCACTTTAATGTCAGGTTGCTTATAGGCTAATGTCATTATAGCAATTGCTAATAACAGGCTCACATTATTTTGGAAAAAGCTGTGATAAATGATAAGATTTCCAATTATTTACATTAAATCCACGAGGAGAAACAAAGTAAACCCTTAACCAAAGAAGATGGGAAGATAAAAGTCACCTTAGAGATTGGATATGCAATTTTATAATAGCCTTTTATTTCTTCTACTGTCTCTTGAGTCTTAAATGGATCATAAAGAGATGAAAAACAAGCAAAAATTTTAGGTAGTAAAATAATTAGATGTTGAAGTGAAAGGCAGTTTGATGGGACATTAAAGAACATAGAACAATATCTGAGAGCAGAGCAATGCTGCACATTTTTTTAAATTAAAAACAATGGTTCCTATGACGTTTTATATAATTTTGCAAATAGAACGATGGTCAATTTCATTAATGTTTTTATTCATATAAGTGGTAGGTACTAGGTAGTAGATAGTTTAATTATTTTTTATCACCCTATCACATCTATTCAATTTCTAGGATCCCAAGTTTACAGTGATGTTGACTCATAAAAAGTAACATGTGGTCTTGAACAAATCGGCTACCTGAACCAATGTGCTATTTTCTTTTACATTCCTTTCTAGAACTTCCACAACACTGAGCGCTGGTTTCCCTGGTTCAATGAAAACATCTATGCATGAGTGGACAGTTAAGAAAAAGATAGAGATCAGTTTTGCAATGAAAAGGAAACATTTTAACAAAAGCAGATGGGCTGAAATCAATAACGGATGAGCCATGGCTTTCCTTTTGAGATTCATCCATGTGAAAAAGAATAATGTTAACAATAACCTGATTGAGAAGCAACATATAACCCTTTAGCAACACCAGGATATTTTACCGTTCCAATTGGTTGATTAATTGTCACCTGTGAAGAGAAACAATCTTCTAGTTACACAAGCAGTGTCAATAGAAGCAGCCATGCCAAATAAGTGGAAAAACAAACTTCTAGCTATACAAGCTTATGTGACAATCAAATAGGAGAGCCTTGGCGCAACAATTAGAGTTGCTGCTGCTGCTGCTGCTGTCTTATCATTTTTCATTATGAATAGGCTGACATGACTACTCATGCTTTCGTACATCATAATACTATTCCTTTTCTTCATATTTTGATTTGGGGGTGGATGCAGTAAAAAAATCCGTCATACACAAGGCCAAAGAAAAAAGGAACAATTGTCGGTATATTACCTGATCATTTTCAATTATCCCACTCACAAGTGCTCGGTATATCTTTGCAATCTTCCCAAGCTCTTGGTTTGTATGTCTACTTCCATAAATAACGGAATACAACGAGTGAAACAAAGTAATTGAGTATAAAATTTAGGCTCAGTTTTAATACTTAGAAATTGAAGAATAAAGTATGCAGATGCAAGTATGCAACAAAACAAAAAGAAGATTCTTTACAAACCCTTTTCCTTCTATGCGAGATGTTCCATCAGCAAAATAAGACGCAAGACGAGCTCTGGCTAGTTTTGTCTTCGCGCATAATAAAATTCCTGTGATGCAATCAATCAATCATGAAAGCATTAGCATTATAAAGTGTCACGAGCTAGTTTGTTATTTATACATTAGAGTTTAGAAGGGTATCAAAAGAAAAGGTTCTACTCATGATTTAATAACATCTATGGCAGTGATGCTGAAAACTCTAAACACCACTGATTTACTCCCACTGTTTTTAAGTTAAACAATCAACTATATAAATAGTGATTCCCAAGGGGCTTTAAATAATTTACAGGAACAACCATGTATAGTTTTAGAATACAATAAAACTAATTTCCTCTCATAGAGTTCAGAAACTAGCCTCAGTTCATGCATGTAACATTTTCAAAACAAATTAAGCAACAAATATAACACAGCACTTTCATATTTCAGAAGAAATAATTAGCACAACCTGAAGTTCCTCTCCCTAGGCGATGTACTGGAACAGGGTGAGGCTTTTGGTGTGCTTCAATGGTACTCTTGTTGTTGGTTTGCCATTGAAGCTGTGTTAAAACCGTTCTTTGCTGGAAGAGACCTCCAGGCAGAACTTGCAGGCCAGAAGGTTTATTTAGAGCAATCTGAATTCACAATCAACATTAGAGTCGGCAAAACAAGTATTGAATACATTCTAATTGTTCAGTACATGCAACAATATACATATATCTTAGTCTGAAGATAATCAACACTCATGCTAAACAATCACAGAAAGCACTCAACCAGAACACTAAAAATCAAGGTAGTTAAAATCAAGATTTTTCGAAAAATCAGAAAGGGGAAGTAAAATCGTAAATTGTGCAATTGTAACGCTAATCATAAGATTATACAAAATTCATAAAACTCAAATATATGCGTATAAAATTGCATGAGTAAGACAAAGAAAACCTTAAATCACACTTAAAAAACTTGTAAATTTAAACTCATTAGCATGAGTTTGAAGCCTCTTGGAAATGAAACAAAAGAACAAGGGAGAAGAAGATTTCTTCTTGAAACGAACGCAGGCATAAACACAAAATCATAAGATTTTACGATTCAAATCGAGATTTTTAATTACCATGCTAAAAATGTATAAATCTAAGACACAACTCTCTACCCATTATTTCCTTCTTTCTCACGATCCAAACTATTTAATTTTATCAAAGTAACACAACTATAATCCGAATTTCATTAATAGCAATCCAAATCAATGAAATTAATTGATTTAAAATTTTACAATGTTATAACATTTATAGAAAACCATTTGTAAGCTACACAGAATGGTATAATTATACAAAGTAAAACTTACAATGTCATCATCTTCGAACAAGACTTCTATGGCGTGCGGTGCATCGGGTTCTTTCCACGGAACTCTATGATAGACTAGCTTTGAGCCAACTCTAGTAAGAAGAAATCAGGAAACAAGATATAATTGAATTGAAATAAACACTTTGAATTATAATAAATGATGATTAACCTGAGGATTGTGTTTGGATCAGTAACAACTCTTGCATCAACTGTTATCTGTAAATAACATATTAATATCAAATCAATAACAACATTCTATATTTCTATTCCATATAAGTAAGTAGTTGATGATCAAACCTGGTCACTTTTTATACGCTGCAACCAACTGTTAAAAAATAAAAGAAGAAAAGTTAGAATTTTTATGAAAAAGAAAAGAAAAGGGTAAATGAGGTAGTTCAAGTTTAGGATTACACACCCTTGTAAGGGAGCAGAACTTTTGTACTTGGTGGAGTAAAACTCAATTAGTGTTAAACCTGATGAATTAGTATAAATTCAAATGCAATCAAATTCAAATGTCAATAAGAAGAAGAAGAAAGAGTACGAACCAGCATCGGAGGGTCGAACGACGTCGTCATAGGAAACTCCGTCGTTGAATTCCGGCCAAGGAATTCCAATTTTCTCCATTCACAACTTCTTTTACTTCGCTTATGTTTTCATAAACATCATCATTAAATTAAAATCAAACCAGGACTAAGAATTAAATGTGTTTTTAGTCTTACTAAATATACTAAATTTCCATTTTAATCTCTTTAAAAAAATTAGATTTTATATTTTACAATTAAATTGTTTAGCATAAAAATTGTAGATAAAATTATATCATATGATTGGTACGTTTAAACGATTCATTCCAATCTACGACAAAAGATTTGAGTTTCATATAGTTCCTTCGCAATAGAAAAAAAATTCAAATGTACTTTTAGTCCTCTAAATTTTAAAACTTGCAATTTTGTCCTTTCAATCAAAAAAATAATAATTTTGACCCCTAACTTAAATATAAAAGGTCAAATTTGTCATTTCTAGAAAATAAAGGACAAAAATTGCAATATTTTATAAAATTAAAGGGTAAAATTGTTCTTTTTTTGAGTTAGAGGGTCAAAATCGCAACTTTTAAATAAGTTAAATAGTCAAAAGTACATTTAAGCCTTAAAAAAATACTTTTAATCATTCTCAAAAATAAACGAGTATTTATGAGCGTAACAATTTCATTTTTATTTTTTTTAAGGAACAATTTCATCCATGTTGTTAGTTTACCATGTAACCATAAAGATAGGTCTTGAATTAATTAGAGTGAGTGTTGATCCAAGTTATACTTTAGCCTACGTGCGTTATGCAATCAAATTACGGTATAATATGCTCCCAAACAACAATATTAACCGAAAAGAAACAACTTAGTCCTACCAATCTCATTGAAAATTTTACGTAGAATTTCCGTATATGGTCCAATAATTATTTCTAGGAAACAATATTACGGATCAAATTTTTATCTTCAGCATGCGCATTTTGATTGAAGGTATTCAAGTAAAATAAAACTACATAAGAGGAAACTACAATATACTCTAACAAATCATACAAGAATGGTTGAAACTTTGGTGGATGAAGCTACAATATACCAATGTATCCTTAGTGGTTACATTGGAAGATTGAGATATGCAAAAAATGATAGCTTCAGGAGAATCATAAGAGAGAAATGCACTTCTTTCTTGGATAAAATAAGAACAAGAAAAGATTTGGGTAGTGATGATGAGAATGAGATCTTTGTGAACATGGAATTTTATATGGAAAAAAACTATAGACTGATAGAAGATCAAGGAACAAAGAAACATCAAGTCTTTTGGCGATTGCTTACAATTTTACATTGAGCTTTTAACCACAATTGCTTCTTTGAATACTAAATTTTATCTCTCATCTTTTCATCACCTTTACATGGCAATAACTTACAAACTAAAGAAAAATGAGAGAGTTTCTTTAAAGTATGAAGTGTTTTGGTGTTCTCTAAATCTTGCTAGTACTTAACTTCTTCCTGATCTTTGGGAGCATTTGTTTGTTGCCTCATCTTCTTTATCTTAAAATTTGGTATGCTAGTAAGTTTGAGTTTCTTTCAAATGAAGGGATAAATGATTGGTAGCACCTGGAGCATACTTTGGTGGATACATGATTGTAGGGAGGATGAAATGCCGAATCATTTTGGACTTACATGATGTGGATAGAACATATCATTGGATACATGATGATCTTTACTTTGTTATGAGCTTGGTTTTTGTGTGTATGTTGACTGGTTTATTCTTGACTTTCCAAAATAGTAAAAAACAATAAAAATAATGTTAATCTAACCCCAATGATAATAACAACAAGCTAAAGTTAGATTAACACAACTCTTCAATACAAGAAAAGTTACATAAACACAGCCCAAAACTTTATTTAAGATTTATTTTAAATGTTTTAGAAATAAAATACAAAATTTTAAACTAATATTGCAGAGCCCTCGATCAAGAGAGCTCTTTCAAAAAGTAGCGTATACCGCTATAAGTGATGCGCACACAGTATTCTTTAGTAAAAGGCGAAAGAATAGTTCGCTATGTGCTCATCACACGGTTCCGTGATTTGCAATGTAAGCAGTCCTTTCATTTTAGGGTTAATATGTCTTTACCCCCTTGTAATTTGGGCGAGTTCCGGTTTTCACCCCTGTAAAAAAAAAAGTTTAGATTCCAACCCTATAATATGAAGATT
>Ga0209282_1001352_pt1 | contig 13383 bp, 5 predicted proteins | sample Mtrugardesep15_FD_187529 | JGI IMG/M metagenome (GOLD analysis project Ga0209282, IMG submission 187529) | Root nodule microbial communities of legume samples collected from California, USA - M. trunc garden sep15 (SPAdes) (version 2) | ecosystem: Host-associated > Plants > Roots > Nodule...
AAAAAAAAAACAAAAAAAAAATTGTTAAGTGTTTCTTTATTTTAATTTAATTATAATCGATAATTGTAATTTTATGTAATTATAAAAACAAAAATATAAAATTAAATAAGAATAAGAAATAAAAAGCGGCGGGGTAGAGTGTTGAATGAAAAAAACCATTGGAGAGGTAAAAATTGAATGGGTGTTGAATTAAGAGGGACAAAATAATGTGGAATGTTGAGAATTGAAAAAATGAATGTTGAAGGTTGTTTAATGTAATTTGTCATTGTACATGGTCTTATGCGGATGTTCATATTCGTAAGAGTTAACAGATTCCACATGATGTTATGTAACTTTCATTGGTAAAATGTTTTAATTATTGATAATAGGTGGAATGCTAATGACACTATTCATATGCTTGTAAGCTAATTATTGAAATAGATCCTGTAGCAAAAAATATTTCTAATATATATTTCAAAATTGAAAATATGGTAGTCATTAATTTGCGACTTCTGCTCTTCTCTCAACAAAAAACGCTTATTCTCAACTGAAATGACCAAATTATCTTTGCATGAGTTAACTCACGCATATGTTAATCTCTGTGCGTGCACATGCTTGAGTTAACTCACACAGAGATTAACAAACGTGTGAGTAACTCATGCAGAGATTAACACTAGCTTAAGTTAACTTACGCAACGTGAGTTAAGTCACGCAGAATTAACACTAATGTGAGTTAACTCACGTAGAAGCATTTTCAAAAGTTTGGTTGGGAATGAGCAAAACATATTGGGAGAAAAGTGGAATTTTTAATTTGCTTAAATAGACTATTCTAAGTCTAAATGAACTTGACTGATGGATTGAATACTACTAAGGTAGCTAATTACCAAAAATCTTATTTACACCACTTATTTACAAACACTCCCTATCAAGATATTGCATGAATATTTTCATTAGTTGTGAAACTTGCAAGTAAGTTAATTGAATTGTTCTATTGCTAAACTCTTTGTTAACACATCTATCAGTTGATACTAAGAAGAAATGTTGGTTGTAATTATCAATCCATTATCCAGTTTCTCGTTTGTTAAATGTTGGTCTATCTCAATATGGTTTGTCTTGTCAAGTTGAACGGGATTATGAGCAACATTGATGGTCGCGATTTATTGTCACAAACAACTTTATAGGACCTTCACACTTTATCTCTAAATATGTAACACCATTTTCATCCATAATAAGTCATAGATTCCTCATAGCTCTAAAATAATAAGTCATAGATTCCTCATAGCTCTAAATTTTTTCTCAATGCTTGATCAGGCAACTACATCTTGGTTCTTACTCCTCCAAGCAACAAGGTTCTCACACAAGAAGGTAAAATTGACAAAACTCAAAAATGCATTTTAAATTACGCAATAAACATCCATAATAAGCATCAATGTAAGTCTTCATAGTTAGGCTTCCACATGTTTTAAATATGAGTCATATCCCTAGAGTGGCTTCTGAGATATTGTAGAACACAGTTTACAACATGCAAGTTTCTCACCCTAGGATCAAGCATGAGCTGGATCACCACATTGACTGCGTATGTTAAATTCAACCAAGCACGAGCCAAGTAAATCAACTTTCTTACTAATATCGATACATAACTTTGTCAACTTTGGCATATTCCCACTAGTCTCCTCATAGTTCATCTTGTGATTTTTCTCAATGGAAACACTCACAATGATTAATGCTCCAATGTGTTAATAATAAGAATAATTACGAAAATTCTTTTATTCTTAAATTACTTATTATTGTGAAAAATTTCTATATAATACTTATGAAATAGAGGTCGTATTTAATATGTGATCTATATGGTCCTTAAAAAAAATATGTATGTGATCTATATGACGTTTTTTTGTTTTATTTTGCTAAAGATTGAAAAGCTTTTCATTTGTTTTTGAATTTTACATTTTTATCGAACAAGACAAACGACAAAATTATATTTCTTCATCCAAACGGTATTTAAAATTCACTTTTTACTTTTATATTTCATGCTAAGAGGATCTTTTGTTTTTTATAAGCTTTAGTAATTGACGAATCGACCAAAAATACCTAAGTTTAAATTATGGCTGAGACATGACAAACTACTATGAATTACCTGAGTTCCGCCCAGAATTAGAGAGTTAACATTTAAAAAATTATTTTTGACAAAACGTTAAAAAAATTATTGGTATCCCATAATTTTCAAAAAATTAATTAAATAGATATGATTGATAAATATTTTTGGTAAGAAGTCAAACTAATCTATCGAAATTAACGTCAAACATAATCAAAATTGAAATCTTGAGAGAAACACACTCTATGATTTCAAACCAACACCACCGAACCAACCAATATATTATAATCCTTAGGAAAAACTTTAAAGGATTAATAATTTAATATTTGAATATGGATGATGTGATAATATAATATAATTAAACTTTATATTTCTAAAATAATTTTTCATCTTGTGGAAGGACTGGAATTTATCAATTATATCAGGTTGGTTTGAGAAGCCAGTCGTCTCTGTGTGTGTGGTTGGTAATATTTGGGCTGCTAGCTTGCTTAAAAAATAGGTTTGTTAAGCTTATCATTATTTATTTTTTTGAGAGCAAGCTTATCATTATTGTTAAGAACAAATATAAAATCTTAGACTTACTTGAAAAAATAATTAATGATTGATGTCTACAGTACATAGATTCATATATATCACATGTTCAGTATGCAAGCCATTGACCATTTCAAAGAAATTATGCAATATTCTATTTTGGGGACGGAGGAAAAATAAGGACTTGCATCATTGCTTTTTACCAACAAAAGAAAACGTATCATTGCCTAATCATTCCAAAGTGTTCATGGGAGGAATTCTACTATGACCACAAACATAAATGAATAGTATTTTTTTTGTTACAAATGAATAGTATTTGAGTACACATATTAAAAAAAATTAATAATAAAAAGAAATTAATAATAAAGTGATTTAGTGGTTTAAGGAAAAGACTTGTGATATATGTATCACCAAACATTATTTATTTATGTTTGTGACCATATAAGAATGTCTCGTGTTCATTGAGCATTTATGTTTCTTAATTATAGTAGGAATTATATTAGGTTGAACCTTTATAGTATTAGCAAATATCTACAGAGTGAGTGGATAGATGAAGTAAATATGTTTTCTTTTCGATTCATAAACATAGTAGAATATATATATTCAATATTTCTCTTACCATTGTTTTTAGAATTTAAAAAATAGATGTAATATTTAAAAAATATATAATTTTTTTTTAAGAAACCAAAATAAAACACATTAATCAAAATGAGATCCAAATCCGTAAAAGAAGTGTTTGGCTAGGACTCAAAGTATGATACAACCAAGGTTACATGAAGGGAATCAAAATCTATGAATGGATAACACAATGAAGTGGATTTATCCACTATTGATGAAAATTAAAAGTTAAGTGGTTGTTCTTTGCTCTCAACCATTAGACGGAGAAGAGTTTGACTTTATCGAATAAACATTTCATATTGTTGAAAAATATGATTGTTTCGCTTCTTCCATAACATCGAGACAATGGCCAACCAAATCAGATGAAGCAAATAACGACTCTTCCTAGAGTCGCTTCCTAAGTGTTTAAAATGTTTAAATTGATCAACTAAGCAATATGTATGTTAAGCAAATGTCCAACCATTGACGAAATATGAGGCCATATGGGTCCAAACAAGTCACAACCCACAAAAAGATGGTCCGCATTTTCCTCCTGCTCACACCCACTTGTGCAAAAACCTGAATTAACCTGAATACATCTACGACAAATCGAATTATCGTTTGTTGGTAATCGGTTTCGAAGCAACCTCCATGTAAACAAGGAGACATTCGACAATATTACTTTTGTTCAAACTATATCATATAGGAATGATCTATCCCTTGACATTTCCATGGCCAACTTGTGATAAATGCCACAAACTGAGTACCCATTTGTCCATATCTAGCTTTCCTTTCCAGATGTCATCCACATCATTCTGCAAGAAAACGTTAGACAACGAGAGTCGAGAGATTAAACTCCCTCACATGTTTCTCCTCCCAAGCTAACAACCTCTTCCGCACTTCCACCCATCTTCTCATGTGACCCAACCTAAAGCACAGATCTTAGTACCGTCACAAACTCTCTTTTTTTGACAAAAGTACCGTCACAAACTTGTTTTCCGCAAAGTCAAATATTTCCTAAATATGAAATATTGTTTTCATTATTTTTGAAAATGCATTCTTCCTAACTTGTTTTATAACTTACCTCTATCACATGTTCATTGTTCACTACAAGAGTCTTCAATTTTTATGGAAAACGGTAGAAATCATTAAAATTGGAGGTGTTCTGCGAAATCATTGTGGCATATCATATATGCCATGGTCCCTCCTCACTAGGGTTTTTGGCTCTTATGGTTTTGGTGAAAAGATGCATATGAGCGCCACAGCCTTATATAACTGACCTTTTAAGCCGGCCCACTATAATAATAATTATTATTCCGAGCATATATATCACTAGAGCAATACTTTCCAAATTTATATAAATTCTAGTGCTTCATTGCATGCAATAGAATTAATTGAAAGCTCCATCCAAACTCGTTTATGGTTTGGACTTGGAGGGAAGTTGAAATAGATATATTGCAGCTACTAATCATTTCTTACGAGTTGAGGAACTTGCTTTTTTTTTTCAATAGAAATTGAGGGTTTTGTTTATATAGGAGATAGACACAAATAAAATTAATATTGATATGAAACACATTTTAAAAATATTATAAAAAGCATAATTCAAATATCTCATTTGTGTGAATCTCTTTCGCAAATGGAGCTGTCAATTTATTTGAAAAACTGAACTCATTTCTTTCTTATCATTTCACTGCTTCTTAAAGTTGATTATTCTCCCATTTTCAACAGGATGTTTAAATCAACTTCAAAACATCACTATATATGTGTTAGATTTTAGTTGTTTGACTTCTACGTGGATTATGATAGTAGGATGCTCATGTGGTTTGCAATAAATGCAAATCATATTTGAAATTTATGGGGATGTAATGTAAGTATGCCAGTTATGCAATAAAATTCAAAGATGCCTTGTTTTATAAATCATTGCAATTTTAGTGGAAGTCAATTTCAATTCAAGTATTCACGTTTCCGGGGACTTGTATATATTCTTGTTTTTGGTTTTTTCTTACTCTTGAAGTCTTGTTTGCACAGATATGCTCTGAGTCGTTATTAGTCCACAGAACATGATATGTGATACAACATAGATTGCGAATAGTTTGATAAATAAATCTCTGAGTCTGACCACACAGGGGAAAGAAATAAATAGTCAAATTAAGTTACTATATATTTTCATATCACTAGAATAGATGTTGGGTCATAAATTAAGACCATTAAGTTATATGTATCTTCATTTCCTAGAAAAAATACATTTTATCTATTTCTACGTATCAAAGATGCTCTTTAAATCTCGTATTTACTCACAAACATCTCAAACCGTCCAAAATATTTCCGACGTCAATTAATTATTGTTCGCTCGTAAATGGTCGTTCATTATCGTTCGCTCTAGAACGGTAGTTAATTGTCTTTCCATGAGAACAAATACAGAAACGCATAGTGACATTCAAACTCATCAAAACACAAACCATATTTCTCCCCTACTCCAACAAATTAAACCCCGTATAAATTCTTCAAAATCAAGCAACTAATCAATCAAATAACAAGTGTTCAAAATCTCTAAGCCTATACATTGTGATTTTTATATATTTTTTTCTTAATTACTTGTTATATGTTAGGGCTTTTTATTGTGAAATTGATGGTTGTTTGAGTATTGTTGATCAATTACTTGCTTGTTTTTGTTTGGCGAAGATCGTGGATAAAACATTGTGGGCCACTCAATATCAAGTTGCATGAACGAGGAGGACTTTTCGAGGACTTTTCGATGATTATTTTTGCATTTTGATTTTACTTTTGTTTCATGATGAATGTTGGTATTGTACTACATAAACAATAATTTTTCTCTTTTGAATGAACGACTAAGAAATTTATGCATTTTGGAAAGAATGATTGAAGATGATTTCAGTTTGATTTTTTTTTTTTTAAGAAGTTAAATTAGCCTACTCATCATTTTGAATTAATATTGATTGAGTGTTTGAACGTGTTTACCTGTGTGCACCCAATTGCTAATGATTTTTTGTATTGTTCATATGAATGAGTGCTTGAAAGTGTATAAGTTTAAGTAGTGCCCAATTTGACCAATTCCGAGCTTGTACTACTTGTATTGTTCAAATTAATGTTTAAGATTAATATATATTTTTAATTTTATGAATATTATAGCTACATAAATTAAATTTAAAGAATTCATGTAAACTCTCTTTCAATACATTTTTTTTAGTTCCTTTAAATGAGAAGAATTTTATATTATGAAGAAAAATGAATCTCCCAAAGCATTTCCTTTCAATATCATCTATTTTTTCAGTTGTTCCTTCCTTTTTTTCAAATCTCTCTACCCCTTCTTCTCAAACATAAAGTCTAAACGATTTTTTTTTTAAGGAATAAAGTCTAAACAATTTTTTTTTTAAGGAATAAAGTCTAAACAATTGTCAATATATAATGTCTGATAAACAAAATACAAGCAAAAACAATTGTGCGCGTTTTGTATATAGAGTCTGAGCCATATAAAGTCTAAACAAGTGTGCGCGTTCTCAAATCTCAACCTTAACCGTTAATATAAAGTCTGATAAACAAACTACTACATGCAAACACAATTGTCAAGTTTTTTTCTTCAAACATAACCACCTCACAAGTCACAACATTCTAAGCTGAAACCTAAGATTGGGCTGGCAAAGAAAATAGTTCTTGATGCCAATTTCCTTCGCATTGATGTGGAAGCACGGTCTCTTGCACATAAGGTCATACAAAAATCATTAGTATTCATTAACGCTTCATCTGATAAAAAACAATGAATAGCTCGTAAACTAACTTATAACGGATGAACTTATAACGAATAACTGATAAGCTAACTTATATCTGATAGTAGATAAGCTAGTTAATTAAATTTATAAAGGTTTGATAAAATTAGCAATTGAATTAACTTACAAATATGAAAGGACTATAAAAGTGATATATTTGATGAATATTTAATTTTTTTTAATTAAGATTACAACGGTATAATTGAGATAAGGGATGATAAGTTATAAGCTATTTAGAGTAGCTTATCAAATAATGATATAAGCTAGTAAAAATAAGTTATAAACTCGTGTAAAGTGGTTGTTATCAACTAGGTGTTTTTTAGTCATATAAACTTATAAGACATAAGCTATAACGACATTTTTTTTAGGGAGTAAGCTCAACATTATGTCTTACCAAATAGATCCTAGATAAATCTTACTTTTACTTAATAAATTAAAGGTAAAGAAAGTCTAAATTTATCTAAAAAGTGATTTCCAACCGAATTTACTATTGGTTAAATTACATCAAATGTCCTTCAAATTATTTAATTGTAACAAGTTAGTCTTGTAAGTTATTTTTCGTACCACTTAGATTATTTAAGTTATTTAATTGTAACAAATTAATCATTTAAGTTTTTCCGTATGAATTAGGTCCTTTAAGTTATTTAACCATAATAATTTGGAGAATTTTATATCTTAAAAATGTAAGTTATTCAACATTTAAAATTTATAATTAAATAATTTAAAAGATCTAAGTTGTACGAAAAAAAATACTTAAAAGAAATAATGTGTTCCAATTAAATAATTTAAAAGGCATAAGTGTTACGGAAAAAAATTAAAAACACTTGATTATAATTAAATAACTTAAGCAACATCTCATCTAATTTACCTTTTATTATTTCATAATATGTGTTCAAACATAGGAAGACCACGTATGAAGGGAGTATTACATTTTTTGGCCACCTATTTCATAAATTCTTAGATGTTGGATTGTAGGTATGGTGAGAAACATATTTAGAGGGGGGTGAATAGGTACCCTTGATATTTATTTATGCAAAGGAAAAAACGATGTTTGAAAACTTTGAGATATTACTCGTATTTGAATTTTTGTATGAAACCAACCAATCATTGATTGCAAACCAGAAAACTAAAAGATTAGAAGTCAAATATTCAATTAATTGATCAAGAAGAGCAATAAATTTATTGATTTTCTTTGGTCAGTTATCAATTAGATGAATTTACAAGATAAATTGACATGTATTTTTCAAAAAAAAAAACAAAAAAAAAGATAAATTGACATGTAAACTCAAATAAGAAAACAATTAAGATAAAGCTATAAAATTCACCAAATTAAAAACTTCATTCAAAAATAGATTTCTTGACAAAGAATTTCAGAACCCCTTTTGAAAAAGGTTGAATATGCTAATATTCAAGGTTTAAATTTTTTTTTTTGGGTACCTTTCAAGGTTTAATTGAATTCTTAAACTTCTTAAATGAAAACAAGTTTTCCTAACAATTATCACAAATCTTAATTTGAGTCGAATAAACTGGATTTTAAAGAGACAAGGGAGAGAGACCGACACAACTGTTGGTAGTGGTTTACTCACACTATGATATTATCTTTACTAGTTGGCTTCTTCAGTTTCTTTCATTAATAGGTCAAATATTTTATATCGTTACAAATTGGTCCTTCAAGTCATAAAATATTTACATTGTTAACTTTTAACTCAAGAATCCCTTCAATTCACCACCTTGTTGAGCCAGCACAATCCCTGATACTCGAAAAATCACCTTTGTTGACTTTCTCTAATCTTTGTCAATCGCCAAAAAACATGCATGAACTTCAAGATTAAAAACCCCTAAAAATAACCTTTTGGAGGTGAAAGATTAACCCTAATCTATATTTTAGGTTTCCAATTTCCCAATTGAAGAACCCTAAAAATCTCATTATTGCTTACAATGATTCTCCTAACAAAGTATCTCTCATCAATTTTTATCACAATCAAAGCTATAGAGTTACACAAAGGATTTGAGAATGCAAGAATATGAAAAAGTTTCATATTTAAAAAAAAATAGCAAGAATTTGAATTATAGAGTTTTGAAAACAAGGCGAGTGAGCACTTAAAAATTATATTTTTAACTGAGTAAATCAATTCACCATAAATATGAATCGATCCACGGACTCCAAAAACTTTTATGAAAGTGATTTCCAACCGAATGAATTGATTCACACATGCATAGTGAATTGATTCATCTTCACTTAATTATGAATTGATTCAATACCACCAGAAAGTTTATCAAGCTATTTTGGAAAACAGGACACACCAGTTTAATAGATAAAGACGTGAATCGATTCATATTGCATTATGAATTGATTCACTGTATTCAGAAACTTAAAAGACATGAAATTTTGAAGAATTCTTAAGCTTAGGTGATAGGACCATTGAGAGATAATAAATCTAGTTTTGACATCTAATCAAAAAACTACTACATTTGTCCTTATATATAAGACCCTTTTGGTAAAAGCACAAGAATTAAGAAAATTACTTTTTGCATTAAATTTGTCAACAATGTACATTCTCTTTCCAAATTTATCCTTCACTTATTGAGAGAGAGAGAGAGAGAGAGAGAGAGAGAGAGAGAGAGAGAGTTGGTCTTTAATTCTCTACAATTAATTAGGGCTATCTTTGTGAAAAATTAATGCATCTTGATATTTGAAAATTGTCTTATAAAAAGGGACAACAAAATTTTGCAAAAGGATCTTATAAATAGGAACAGAGATAGTATCTAACATATCTATCTAAATGAGCATATGCACTTACACTAGATTCATCCCTGGTTGACTCTAAAGGATGGAAATCCATGACAAACTCTCCTTCTCACCTCGTTAGAGTTGTCAAAGCCAAATATTTTTCAATAAGTGGTTTTTGGGAGGCCACCTTAGTTATAATCCTAGCTACACATATATGAGTATTTGGAGTACCATCTCATTGTTATTCCTTAGATATATGTGGGAAATTTGTGATTAAATGACATCAAAGTTTGGTCAAACACTTGGATCTGATTGAGACAAACTTTGAGCCATACTACTTTGATTGTACCTAGTCTCTCAGATCTAAAAGTCTCTTTTCTTTTGGAACCTACTCTTAAAAATTAGAATCTTGCACTTGTTGCATCGCTCATGAATCACCATGACATTGAGGATGTCTGTAAAATTCCGATTCACTTTCATTTATCGTGTGATATTTATGGTGCTCCAAGACGCTTGTGGAATCCCATAATTATCCCCCAACACTCACTTGGAAGAAGCCATGTAGTGGATGACTGAAATCTAATGTGGATTGTGCGCCTTTTAAAGCCCAAAGAAGCTTCTGGATTGGTATTTGTTTTCCTGAAACACTTTGTCCAAGCCCACATTGCATATTTTCCTATGTCACGATCGTTGCTGAAGGTGAGGCCATTGCTCTTCAAGTAGCGGTTCAATTAGCGGTTGACAATGGCTATGAATGTGTCATTTTCGAGAGTGATTGTCAATCTGTGATTAATAATTGATAAGTGCTAGAAAGTGTTAATTTCATGATTCATATTAAGCACTTTTGGTTACTTGTTTTACAAGTTATCTAAGGAAAAATCAAGAAATAATGAGAAAATACATTTTTATACTCCTGGTGTCTTACTTAACCCAATTGTGCAGGAAAAGAGTGATCAAGACATGAATCGATGAAAGAAAAGCAAAAACAAAAGCAACCTGCAAAACTTTGGTCTGCAACTGTCATTCCTTCCAAGCACAACATATTCCGCCCTGGCGACGATTACAGGTCCTCTGGCCTGTTTGACCAAAACCTGTCGTTATGGTGACAAAATCCTGCCTGGCAAGATATCGCCCGAGCAACAAACTGTGGCCATGGAGGGAATGAAGTTCCAGAACCCATGTTTTCCAAGATCATATGTTGCCATGGCGACAAATGTTCTGCCTGGCGAGAAAAGGCGGTTTGGGGCAAGTGGATGATGACGTGGCAGAAACCCACTGGCAAAGAAAGTTCATGTCGCCCTAGCCACGAAATCCTGCCTGGCAGAAAAGCACTTTTCAGCAGAAGTATAAAAGCTCTTCTTCTCATTTCAGAAAGATTATTATCAGACCTTAGGTCATTTTTAGCAGGGGAAAAACAGGGGAAACTCAGAGAGACCCTTAAAGAGCAAGGAGCACAAAGATTGAAGGGATTTACAAGATCATTGAGACATCATGGCTTGCTTCCATTCCATCTCTTCTTTTATCCTTGTAAGGTTACCATGACAATGAGTAGCTATACTCTTTTTGTTAGGATTAAATGTAATCAACTCTACTAGTATGTATTCCCTTTGATTGTGATGTTGTTTTATTTTAATTATCTTATGATGTTGAGGTTATTCTTGTTTTCCATGCTTTTAATCTTATGGATTTGATTTGTATTGAAAAAACTTTTTGAATCTAGGTTAGAATAATCTTCTATCAAAGCTTTTGTTCTAGACATGGAATTTAGATTTTGATTATCACTTTGAATATTGGAACCCAAAGCTTTTGTATCGTTTAATAGTTTGGGAAATCAGCTATACAACGATACAATTGACTATTGGATCGTTTAATAGTTTGAGAAATTGACGATTGAACGACCCAATAGAAATGACGACATCATTTGGACACGAATGATGTTGCTGAACAATATGTAATAATATCAATTGATAATTAGAATCTGCAACACTAATCCAAGAATACGTATAAGTAGGTTGATGAAGTTTAATCCCAGCATAATCATTTCACTGTTAACTCTCATATTGTTTACAATTTTATAGTTTTCTAGTTTATGAAACAAAACTTATTACCACTCCCTTAGCTCATAACGACATTGATTGTTGAACGGTTTAGAATATCGCACCAGTCCATGTGGATAACAAAAATAGTTACTTTTGATACTACATCAATAATGTGTTTAATGTTGTCAATTATGATAATGAATTAGGGACTTTATTGAGTAAGTGTAGGTCTCTTATTTCCTCTAATGCAAGTTATAATCTATTTTTCATTCGTATGCAGGTTAATAGAGTTGTTCATAATCTAACTAGTGTGTTGTATTTTAGTCTAGCCACAATAATTTTAACTCCCCTCCTCAACATAATTAGTTTGGATGAAATGAACTACTTTTACTTCAACAAATAAAATCATCCGTGTAACCCTTTCAACAAAATAATCACAATTGAGATGGCTCAAATTGCTCATTCTCTCTCCCTTTCTCCATCCAGGGGCGGAGGCACATAGAGCTTAGTGGGTGCACATGCCTGCACTAAGTTTTGTGAAATTATTTAGTACTATATGTTTATATGTTGAAATTTTGATCATGCAGCCCACACTCATCTATCATCTAATTGAAATGTCATAAACTTCTCTATTGCACACACTTAGAATATGTTTTTTCTCTATTGCACTCACTTACATTTATAATAAATTTTCATTAAAAGAAACACAAAAACTACATACAATACAAACAATAAACCTCACTCACTTATAGTTTCTTCCATTATTGATTTTTAAAGGTTAAACCTCTATTGTAAATTTTAATTTTACATTTCCAATCTTATACATTTATAATTTATAATTTATAACTTTGTTTATAAATGTAATGAGACGAAACATATTTTATTAATTTGTTGAGCTTAAATTTGTGTTAATGGTGAAACTTAAGATGCTCACTTCGTTCAGCATGTTTGAAAATCAGACTATTGATAAAAAATGTGTTGTGCACCGGTGTTGTTTCGCTTCAATCCAGGGTGTTACACCCTCTATAGTTTAAGTATAAAAAATTGCAATTACATTTTCTTGCCAATTCTTTACTTTAGTGTGATGTATATATAATGGTGCCCCCACTATTCATATTTTCTGGCTCCGCCACTGTACATGATACATACATCCTTGCAATTAATGATAATTAGAAAATAAACATGTCATGTTTACTTTATTTATAATTTTTGCAAGACAAATGTTTATTACAAAGATAAAGATTTACCATTGTGAAATTTGCATATACCAAAAAATAAATTTTAAATTAAACTACTTAAAAACCTTTATATTTTGGTTCGTCTAATATAAATCCGATCCAAATGTTTTTTTTAGGGAAAGTCCAATCCAAATGTTAACATTACCATTTTTAATAAACTTTTTTTTTAAGGGAGTAGGCTTTTATTTTTATTCACCATATTTTGTTATTATAAAATTTAGTTTTTTATTAAAAATAATAAATATCCAGCTTAGATCTTTTAGAGGTAATATTATATACGACCCTTATAATTTTTTAAAGAGTAAATTACACTCCCCTCCCCTCAAAGATGCTTGAAATACACTCCCCTCCCCTCTTATGTTAAAATATACAATTTCCTCCCTTGAAAAAT
>Ga0209282_1001353_pt1 | contig 13381 bp, 10 predicted proteins | sample Mtrugardesep15_FD_187529 | JGI IMG/M metagenome (GOLD analysis project Ga0209282, IMG submission 187529) | Root nodule microbial communities of legume samples collected from California, USA - M. trunc garden sep15 (SPAdes) (version 2) | ecosystem: Host-associated > Plants > Roots > Nodule...
CGTATGAACACAAAAATTTGCGCATTGCATGGCTACACTTAATCCTTACAACAAACGAAATGAATCAATGACTAAATGTTGCTTTCGTTCCCTCCAAAATTTCACTATTTTCCATAACTAACTTCATCACGTATTCACATGGTTGAGAATACTCAAATCAAACACTCACTCCTTTCTTATAGGAGGTACATACAAAATTATAATTAGTGTGACACCGAATCTTTAGGCTTGGAACTCACAATTTAATCAATCATTCACACATGTCCTAACTAAAAATAACATAGGTGTTTCTTAAGCCACGAACCTTACCCCTTTACCAACCATTTGTCCTTCATTTCAATCCCATCATTTGATCTAACCTTATCTTTCTACTTCCTCTCTTAATTCTCCTCTCAACGTTCCCTCTCACAAATTCTCTTGTTAGAGCTACACACAAAAATGTCTGGTGGAGTTGGACCAACTGGCTGTGACATTAGCCTACCAAAAGAAGAACAAGAAATTGAACACAAAGAACAACAAGACAATTCACTTAAGAACGATCTCAACAAATCAACAAGCACACCACAAAGAAAGACTAGTTTCCTCTCATTCCGACAACTCAATTGTTTAGCTGTTGTTGTTGTCTTATCAGCCAGTGGCATGGTTAGCCTTGAAGATTTTGGATTTGTACTCTTCTCAGTATTCTACATGTACTTCATATCAAAAGTTGCTTTTCCATCTAACCCTTCAAAAGAACAACCAATTTTCACTCAACAAAACAAGATCCTTAAACTTTATGTTTTCATAGGAGCAATCATTGGACTATATGCTCCTATAGCATATATTTTACATGGAATATTTGAAGGTGATAAGGAAGGTATTAAAGCAGCTACACCACATGTTTTTCTTTTGGCTAGTCAAGTTTTTATGGAAGGTGTTGCATTTTCAGATGGATTTTCTTCTCCAATAAGAGCTTTTGTTCCTGTTATTTATAATTCAAGGAGGATTTTCACTATTGTGGATTGGTTTAGAGATGAGATTTTCAAGGTTGGTGAAGAGCATAGTGGTTCTTATAAAAGGATTTATGCTGGAAGGGCACTTTCTGTGGCTAATATGGCATTTTGGTGCTTTAATTTGTTTGGATTTTTGATACCTGTTTATCTTCCTAGAGTTTTTAAAGCGTATTACTCAAGCCAGAAAGTAAACTAAGGAATGATTAGGTAGCTATAGGATGTTGTTTATGTATGATTTGATAGAGTATTTTATTTTGATGATTTGTATAAGGTCTTGAACCATGACTTTTCTGCTGGTTATTCTATGCTATTTGCATGGTAATTAAATGAATTTGGCAGTAACATGTACAGCGTTTTTATTTGAATGATGACATCAGTGGGATTGACACTAAATAATATTAAAAAGAATTCTTCAAAATCAAACCAACCTAAATGATATATAAAATTAATTCTATAAATAATATTCAAATCTATGACTATAGATATAAAATATTTAGTTGAATTCAAAGCATGATATGCACTATTGACTTTGTAAATTGTAACGGAGAAGAGAGTTTTCATTATCATCATGTGGCCATTCAGCAAGAAAGGGGTTTCTGGATTCTCAGGGAGTTCAACTGCTGAACAAGTTACTCATGGAATTGATGCAACTGGCCTCACTGCTATTGTCACCGGTCTATCTTCTATTACTCTTTCTTCCCCTTTTTATTTTTTTTTTCATTTTTGAAGCATGCCCTTTTGTTCAATAGTAGTTTTATGTTCCAGAATTATTGGGAATTATTAGCCTGTATCTATGTATATATGTAGCTTTTCATCACTTAGACTTGAGGAGTGATTAACAAGCTTTTTTAATGATCTTTGTAGTTGACTCTATTATTTAACTTCAAGATTATTGCTGCTGAAATTTGCATAGTTAGGATTTATTTGTTTATATTCTGTGTGATTTTACATCAAATTCTTGCAACTGGCTATGATAAATTATTATATGGATATGATGGTATGACAACAGGAGCATCCAGTGGTATTGGAGTTGAGACTACGCGTGTTCTTGCTTTGCGTGGTGTCCATGTGATTATGGCTGTGAGAAATAAGGTTACTGCTAATAATATCAGAGAAGCAATACTTAAGGAGATTCCCACAGCTAAAATTGATGTCATGGAGTTAGATCTCAGTTCATTGGAATCTGTCAAGAAATTTGCATCCGAATTTATTTCCTCCGGTCTTCCATTGAACATCTTGATGTAAGAAAAGGAACTGACTTGGATCACAGAACCATGTTTATTTAGGCAAATTTCCACTAGGGACTCCTCTAACTTAATTTAAAGTTTTACATGTCCATTTGAAAAAGTAAATTGCATTTTCAATTCATCAAGATAACATATAAATTACCCCATAATAATTGTTACAATATCTAATTATCAATATCAACATGATCATTTTTAGTTTTAATCTAAGATTGTAACATTGTTGTTGTCGGCGAGGGTCTAATTGTGTTGCTAGGTGGTGAAAAATTCTCTGTCGTACATTTTTCAATGATCGTGTACACAAATTTGTAACAGAAGTAAACTAAGAATGAAAGTTAGTTGAACATTGTAAAGATAAAGGACTAACTTGACATGGAAAAGAAAGATAAAAGACGTGTTTGAAACTTTAAATTAAGTTAACAGACCCAGGTGCAGATTTTCCTTTTATTTACTATCTATTTCGACTCTTGATTTTTATTGAAGTTGTTAATTACTTGTTCTCTCTCACCATGTGTGTCTGTGTTCCAGTTTTTCTTTCTTGATCATGTTCATTCAAGGAAAACCAGCAGTGGTAATGTTTTCTGGTTTATTTATTTGTGATTGCAAGAAACAATGCAGGAATCATGTCATGCCCTTTCATGCTGTCCAAAGACAACATTGAACTACAGTTTGCCACAAACCACTTAGGTATGTGGGCAATATGATATATTTTACCGTCCAACAAACCGAGTTTTTATTAATTTGATGACTCATATTGACATCACTTAAAATTTACTAATCTTTTATTCTTCTAATAAATTGAAGAAAAAAGAGACATGCACTGGCAGTGTAAATTAGTTTTACACTGACGTCCAATGAGATACCATCATTTTACAATTATTTTTAAATTACAGTTACAAAGTGTGCTTCCGTGAAAACATTACGAGTTTTAATTGGAATTTGAATGTCATTGTAGAATTATTTTCCACTAATAGTGCATATCCATTAAACTCAAATGAATTCCTATGTGGGAGCAACTGTGATGAAATTCATTTTGTTTTCTGATCTTGATGATCAAGAACTCAGTGACAATAATTGATAGCTACTGTGATAATACAGACAAATGAGACCTACATCACCATACACACATAAGGGAAGAAATGGTTATAACTTATAAGTCTTTGAAACATGAAACCAATATTGTAACTACACTTATGATCTGTCTCAACCGATAATTAAGTTATGTTTTATACAAAACATCATTCTGTTTTTATGTAATGTAAATTATGTAACTGTGCAGGTCATTTTCTCTTGACCAATCTTTTGTTGGACACAATGAAGAAAACATCACACGAAAGTAAGAAAGAAGGAAGAATTGTTATTGTCTCCGGAGAGGCTTACACATTTGCATATCCTGAAGGAATCCGTTTTGACAAAATTAATGACCAGTCAAGGTAGTAACCAATTGGTAACCTATGTTCAAATCATCACGAGATGTGCTGTTATTTTGTATTTTGTTTTTAAATGGAAGAGGAAATTATTTGTATGTGTGAGAGAGGGCAATTATAATAGAAACTTGGTTTGATTATAAGAAAGAAATTGTATTCAATATGAAGTTTGTGATTATGACATGTATTTCGGTTTTCTGCGAGTCTTGGAGAAGAAGTCAGATAAAAATTTTGATACAGAAAACCTGCTGATATTATATTGATCACATGGATATAGTTTTAGTCTTGTAGACTATACCTATGTACATCTTAGTTGCAGTTAGAATTAACAATGGAGTCGTGATTCTTGTGGTACTTGTTGAAAGGAGGTGGTGTTATGTGTGCATATTTGATACCATGTTTACAGTTAAAACAATTGTCACACCTTAATTGCATGAAAAATTAAGAGTGGAAATGTGGTAAATATGTTTGCTTACTTGTATACAGTTACAACAAACAGAGTGCATATGGACAGTCAAAGCTTGCTAACATTTTACATGCCAATGAGCTTGCAAGACGCCTCAAGGTGTGCTAGTTTCTCTTTGTTTTGTGTGTAAAAGTGGCTCTTTGTTTCGATATATATAAGATTACTTGTTACCTCTTGATCAGGATGATGGGGTGGATATCACTGTGAATTCTCTTCATCCAGGACTCATTTTGACCAATCTTTCGCGTTATATGGGTGTAATGATCAAAGGTAACTATTATCTTGTACTATTCAGCTCAATTCATGCTTTGTCTAGAAATTATTTGCGTCCTGTGACGAGACAATCTAAATGTTTTTCCTGCATTATCTACCGTTGTTATGTTCCACTTTTGGTGGATTTTACAATCTAAATTCATACATTATTACTTTATTGTTATTATTTGTGTTTATCTGGCCCCTACTAGAAATTAATACATTGATTATTTTGATTTTGGATGGTTTTTCTGGTTTGTTTGTTTGCACACTAGCACTCTACAACACTAGCACTCTAGTGTCCATAAAATTTGTTTATTTTTTAATGTGAAGATGATATTGCCACTTATGTTTGATTTATGCAACAGGTATAATAAAGGTGATTGGGAAACTTGTGATGAAAAATGTTCAGCAGGTATGATTTACAAATGTGAGGATCGATTCAAATAAATATTGGTTGTTATAAACATTTATTAAGGGACCAATAGAGAAACATAGATTAGAAGATTTCTGATATTTCATTTTTTTAGCTTAGTAATCAGTTGCATGTTAACTTTCTCCTCTCTAAATGTAGGGGGCAGCCACAACATGCTATGTAGCATTGCACCCACAAGTGAAGGGAGTTAGCGGTGAGTATTTTTCAGACAATGAAGTGGCCAAAAGAAAATCACAGGGAAGGGACGCTGATTTGGCTAAGAAACTTTGGGATTTCAGCATGAATTTGATTAAGGAGGAATAGAATAACCAAGTTTTGTATAAGAATGGAAATGACATTTTAAGACGTGCCAGTGTAGTCACTAGACCAAAAAATAATAATATGGAAATGGCATTCATTGTTCATGTCTATGTGAAATGCATGTAACAAGATTGTGATTCTATATGAAATAGGGGTCCCCTAATATGGACATCTTGCAAAAGGGTCCACAAATTGACCTCCTAATTATAACCATATATTGATGTTTTTAAAAGAGAGAGAAGAATATTGGTTTATTAATTAATTAACATGAAAGATTTTGATATTATAGTTTTTTAAATTCATATTTTTTCAATAGTAAAAGGACTTTTGTTAAACAGAAAAAGCAAAACCAAGCACATAAAATGAAGGAAGATAGAGTACAAACATAACTACCAGACGCTTAATGCAGCAAAAGTAAACTTGTTACAGCAAAACAAGACTCAATAATCCAACAAAAGAACCCCACTTTCAAAACAAGACGACAACCATTCCTTCAACCTTATATTTATCTTGTATTATTGTGTATTCTCATTTTATCTAGATATCTAGCGACATAGTCCAGTGTTCCGCCATTGCATTGTGACACACGGCATCATCATCATGTGGCTATTCAACAAGATGGGAGTTTCTTGATTTTCATGGAGTTCAACTGCTGAACAAGTCACTCATGGAATTGATGCAACTGGCATCACTACCATTGTCACTGTTCTTTTCTCCTCTTTAGCTCTTTCATTCCCCTTTGTCTTTCGATTAGTTCGAGAGACGCTATATCAAGAATTGTGATGCTACCTCTACATTGAGTTCTAAATAATTCTCATGATGTGTGAGTATTTTTATGTGATATATGGACATTGTGGTAATAGGAGCATCCACCGGCATTGGCACTGAGATTACTCGTGTCCTTGCTTTGCACGGTGTTAATGTGATTATGGGTGAGAAATATGGTTGCCGCTGAAGATGTCAAAGAAACAATACTCAAAGACATTCCCTCATATCATGGAGTTATATCTCAGCTCATTGAACTCTGTCAAGAAATTTGCATCCAAATTTAATTCATCTGGTCTTCCTCTCAACATCTTGCTGTAAGAAAAGGAGATTGATTACATTTGTCATATAATTATCAGATTTATTTTCACTGTTTTATTTTTGGTTTTAGAGTTGTTAGTCACTTGTTCTGTCTCACTATGTGTGTTTATCTTCCTAGAGTTTTTAAAGCATATTATTCAAGCCAGAAAGTAAATTAAGAAATGATTAGGTCGCTATAGGGTGTTGTTTATGTATGATTTAATAGACTATTTTATTTTAATGATTTGTATAAGATCTTGAACCATGATGTTTCTACTGGTTATTCTATGATATTTTTATCAGAACTTTCAGCTCCACACATCTTGAACATAGCTATATAATAACATGGACTGCGTTTTTATTTGAATAATGACATAAGTGGGATTGGCACTGAATAATATTAAAAAGAACTCGTAAAAATCAAACCAACGTAAACCATAAATAAAATTACAATTATAATAATATTTAATTCTATGACTATAGTTAAAATACTTAGTTGAATCCAAAGCATGATCTGCACTATTCACTTTGTGAATTGTGCGGAGAAGAGAGTTTCCATTATCATCATGTGGCCATTCAGCAAGAAAGGGGTTTCGGGATTCTCAGGGAGTTCAACTGCTGAAGAAGTTACTCATGGAATTGATGCAACTAGCCTCACTGCTATTGTCACCGGTCTATCTTCTATTACTCTTTCTTACCGTTTTTTTCATTTTTTTTTCATTTTTCAAGCATGCCCTTTTGCTGCTGAAATTTGCTTAGTCAGGATTTATTTGTTTATATTCTGTGTGATTTTACATAAAATTCTTGCAACTGGCTACGATAAATTATTATATGGATGTGATGGTATGGTAACAGGAGCATCTAGTGGCATTGGAGTTGAGACTACGCGTGTTCTTGCTTTGTGTGGTGTCCATGTGATTATGGCTGTTAGAAACAAGGTTCCTGCTAATGATATCAAAGAAGCAATACTTAAGGAGATTCCCTTAGCTAAAATTGATGTCATGGAGTTAGATCTCAGTTCATTGGAATCTGTCAAGAATTTTGCATCCGAATTTGATTCCTCTGGTCTTCCATTGAACATCTTGATGTAAGAAAAAGGAACTGACTTGGATCCAAGGACCATTTTTGTTTAGGCAAAACTGCACTGGGATTCCTCTAACTTAATCTAAAGTTTTAAATGAGTCTTATATTTTCTTTTTCGTGTCAAATTAGTCATATTTTAATGTTAAGTTTATCTTTTGTTTAGTGTTCAAAGAAAAACTCTTTATGGACTAGCTCACAGAAATTGGCCACAGAAGTATTCAAATTTGAGACCTTGAGAGGAGCACACTCCAAGGTCTCAAGCCTACACCACTAGGCCAACCACTGGGGGTTTCCTTATCGTATATTGTTCAATGATCGTGTACACAAATTTGTAACAGAATTAAACTAAGAATGAAAGTTAGTTGAAGGCTGTAAATATAAAGGGCTAACTTGACACGGAAAAAGATAAAAGGCGTGTTTGAAACTTTAAATTAAGTTAAAGGACCCATGTCCAGATTTACGTTTTATTTGCTATTTATTTTGACTCCTGATTTTTATTGAAGTTGTTAATTACTTGTTCTCTATTACCATGAGTATATGTGTTTCAGTTTATCTTTCTTGATAATGTTCATTCAAGGAAAACCAGTAGTAGTAATGGTTTCTGGCTTGTTTATTTGTAATTGCTAGAAACAATGCAGGAATCATGGCATGCCCTTTCATGTTGTCCAAAGACAACATTGAACTGCATTTTGCTACAAACCACCTAGGTATGTGGGAAATATGTTTGGTTTTAAGGTGCAATCAACCTATATAATTAAATTATGTTTTATATAAAACATCAAGTAATTACTTTACTGATTCTTTAAATGCTTAAACTTTGCAGATTTAATCATTCTATTTTTATGTAATGTAAAATATGTACTTTTGCAGGTCATTTTCTCTTGACAAATCTTTTGTTGGACACAATGAAGAAAACAGCACACCAAAGTAAGAAAGAAGGAAGAATTGTTAATGTCTCTGCAGAAGCTTACATATTTGCATATCCTGAAGGAATCCGTTTTGATAAAATTAATGACCAATCAAGGTAATAACCAAATCCAATAGGTAACCTAAGTTCGAATCATGACGAGATGTGTTGTTGGAACAATCGTCTCACCTTAGTTGCATGAAGAGTTAAGAGTGGAAAGGTAGTAAATATGTTTGCTTCTTTGTATACAGTTACAGCAAACGGGGTGCATATGGACAATCAAAGCTTGCTAACATTTTACATGCCAACGAACTTGCAAGACGCCTCAAGGTGTGCTAGTTTCTCTTTGTTTTTGTGTGTAAAAGTGGCTCTTTGTTTTAATATATTTATAACATCACTTGTTACATCTTGATCAGGAAGATGGGGTGGATATCATTGTGAATTCTCTTCATCCAGGAATCATTCTCACCAATCTTTCCCGCCATATGGGTGTATTCAACGGTAACTATTATCTTGTACTATTAATCTCAATTCATGATTTGTCTAGAAATTATTAAAGCACTGAGACATGGCATTCTAAATGATTTTTTTTTCTGCATTATCTACCGTTGTTATGTGGCACTATCGTGGATTTTACAAGGAGAAAACCGATCATTCATCTACATTTATAGGTGTTTTATTTGCACACTGGCACTCTACAACACTAGCAGTCTAGTGTCCATAAAATGTGTTTGTTTTCTAATGTGAAGTAATGACAGAATCTGAGTTTTATGGATATTGCTACTTATGTTTGATTTATGCAACAGGTATAATAAAGGTGATTGGGAAACTTGTGATGAAAAGTGTTCAGCAGGTATGTCAAAATCAATATGACCTATGATTTACAAATGTGAGGATCAATTCAAATAAATATTGGTTGTTATAAACATTTATTAAGGAACCAATAACGAAACATAGATTAGAAGATTTCTGATATTTCATTTTTCTTAGCTTAGTAATTTAGTTGCATGTTAACTTTCTCCTATTTAAATGTAGGGGGCAGCAACAACATGCTATGTAGCATTGCACCCACAAGTGAAGGGAGTTAGTGGTGAGTATTTTTCAGAGAGTAATGTGGCAAAAACAAGATCACAGGGAAGGGACGCTGATTTGGCTAAGAATCTATGGGATTTCAGCATGAATTTGATTAAGGACAAATAGAATCAGTCATATTATCACCGCTGCAGGTAGAGTTTCATCAGAGAAAAGCAAATGTGGTAACTCATCGTTAGCATACAAGACCACTTTATCAACTAGCCCCATTATTTATTTTGATACATATCCCAATATATTGATACACTTCTTATTAATGATATATTATAAACATATTTCTTTAAAAAAAGTCAATTTTGTAGATTTAATTGAAAAATATGTTAAAATATGTAATGATAGAATAATTTTGTTATTTAATCATGATATATATTATATCACGTTATTATCATGCATTTATCAAACAATTGATTGGATAAACTAATTTTCTCTTAAAAAACAATATTAACATGTTTGTTATCATGTCTGCATCAAACACGTGATAGAATAAACTTTTAGGAGAATGATATAATGCACGGCATGGTTTTTTGTGCATGTTGCACGACAATATTTTACTCTCTTATTTGATGAGAAATCACAAAAGTATATCTTCTAATGGTGTTGTGTGCTACTAGCCTACTACATATGAATCCCAGTTACTACAAATCGATCCGATAATATAATATATTTTAGAAAACTCTTCAATGATTTACACTTTAATCTTTATCTCATTGGAGAAAACACTGCTTTGGACAGTAGTGATACCAACTGTGTCGGTGATTGTAGCAAAATTGTTTAGATTATGCTTACTTTTTTGTTTTAGTATATTTAGTTTATTGTTGTATTTTTAAGAGGATAAACTATCAATTTCAAGCTTAATAATAGAGCAAATTCTGTGTTGTTTATGCCGGTCCTGTAAATTCGTGGGGAAAGGGCGCTCAAACTTTTATCATGTCTATATCTAACTTTATATCATATTTTGAGACAATATTCACTCTTTGTTGATACATTATTTTATTTTTTTAAAGATATTTTAGTCGTAAATAAAGTGATAAATTACAAATACCATTTAAAAATCACCCACAACTATGAGATCTCAACTTTGGTGATGAAGTACGTACAATAATCAACTTTGCAGTATTATTGTTGTAATTTGTTAAATCTTAAATTCATACATTATTTAAATTGATCGAAAAGATATTTGAGTTGCTTATTTTTTTAGAGAAGATCTTTGAGGTAGCAACTCATTGGTAGAAACTTGTCATTGTAAATTAAAGGTATTGAGAGATCAAATCATCTCATGAGGACAACCTTAAAATAATCATTAATACTATTTTAAACGATAAAATTTCGTCCTTCTTTAAAAAATAATATTTATTTTATCCAAAATAATCTGCATTCTATAGGAGGATTTTTTTTTTGTACAGTTTTTAGGAGGTCTCTATTCAACTTATTTTGGACTTTATGTTTGGACACATTTTAGTGACACATGTATTTATATCGAAAAGGATGAAAGAAAATATTTATTTCTCTCACTGTTTTGTGACGCACGGCAGAAAGAAACAAGGCATCTGGCCTCATTGCCATCGTCACTGGTCCATCCTCCTCTGTTACACTTTTTTTTTTCTTTTTTTCTTTCAATTATTTCCCATTATTTTCTTTCTTTTGTCTTTATTAATTATTTCCCAAGGGTATCTCTGCATGCAAACAAAAACCGTTTGACTATAAATAAAGATCATTTATCTGCAAAAATATTTCATTCTTTTTTAGTTAGACTGAAAAGTTTGTGACCCTATTAATGACTTTTCACTTCCACTTCCACACATCTTCAACATAGTCACATAATAACATGAAATGATATTATGCTTATAACAACATAAGGATTACTGTGAGGTTTGTATTGTTTGAAATCAATGACTAACAAAGTCCACAAAACTTGATATCTCAAGATTAAACAATCACATACACTACGTACGTATCAATCAATTGCGTTAGATCGGGTATTTAAAGTGTGCATCATTGTGACGTAAAAGAAACAATATGATCATTTTTTATTTGTATGTATGATGACACACTACACTGTCTCCCTTTTCTTTAAACATCAGTGGGGTTGGCACTAATGATATTAAAAAGAATCTTCAAAATCAAATAATACTATAGATAAAATAATATCTAAGGACTATAGTATAACATATTTAATTTAAGAAAGATCAAAATCATGTGATGATATCAAATTACACAAACTAGTGAGAGTTTTTGACGGAGAAAGAGAGATTATCATCATGTGGCCATTCAGCAGGAAAGGGGTATCTGGATTTTCATGGAAGTCAACTGCTGAAGAAGTTACTCATGGAATTGATGCAACTGGCCTCACTGCTATTGTCACTGGTATGTTGCTAAGTTATTGGGAATTAATACCTTGTGCTAGCTTAAGGAGTGATTTACAAGCTTTATTTTATGAAGATCCAAAACAAAAATTGATTTCCTGTTGAAATTGGCATTGTCAGGACTTACTTCTTTATATTCTGTGTGATTATGCCTGCTACATCAAATTCATGCAACTGGCTGGCTATGATTAATTATTACTGGAATTTTATTTGGTATGTTAACAGGAGCATCCAGTGGTATTGGAGTTGAGACTACGCGTGTTCTTGCTTTGCGTGGTGTCCATGTGATTATGGCTGTTAGAAATAAGGTTACTGCTAATAATATCAGAGAAGCAATACTTAAGGAGATTCCCTCAGCTAAAATTGATGTCATGGAGTTAGATCTCAGTTCATTGGAGTCTGTCAAGAATTTTGCATCAGAATTTAATTCCTCTGGTCTTCCATTGAACATATTGATGTAAGAAGAGAAAGTGACATCGATCTCATTCTGAATTTTATTTAGGCAAAACTGCATCAGGAATCTTTTTAATTTAATTTTATGTTTCAAACATGTGCTTTATCTTTTTTCCGTGTCAAATTAGTCAATTTTTTCCACCGCGAGTTAGTCTTTTATGTTTAAAAACGTCAACAATGTTTGGCCAAATTTCATTTTTCATCTATAAATTTTATCAAAAGTCTTGCTTGTCCATTTAGAAAGCAAATTACATTTTTAATTTATGAAAATCAATGATCTTTTTTAGTTTTTATCTAAAGATTGTAACCTTGTTGTCATTGAGGGTCTGATGGTGTTGCTGAGTGGTGAAAAATTATTTATCTTATATTGTTCAGTGATCATGTACACAAATCTGTACATAAGTGAACTATGACTCCAACTTGGTTCTACTAAATTTGTTAATTACTTGCTCTGTCTCGCCATGAATGTCTATGTTCCAGTCTTGATCATGATCATTAACGGAAAACCAATAGTAGTAATGTTTTCTAATCTGTTTATTTGTATTGTAAGAAATAATGCAGGAGTCATGGCATGCCCTTTCATGCTTTCCAAAGACAACATTGAACTACAGTTTGCCACAAACCACTTAGGTATGTGTGAAACATGTTTCATTCTTTATTCATTTGAAGTTTCATTTCATGACTGATAGTGACATTACTCCAAATTTACTAATTTTGTTCTTTTTGTGACATGAATTACTTGTCAATTGCGATCTTTCCGTGAAAATTTTGAGGGTGGGGAACTTTGGCACTCACAAATCACAGTAGTTTCTAGGGAGCGAAGGCCATTAGATTTATTTATGTCTGATTCAGATAATCAGGAATTCATAGATAAAAAGTGAGAGCTTCCCCCCACCACCAAACACACACGCCAAGCGGTTATAAAGTATCGAGAGTTTGAGACATGAAATCTATGTGTCACAAACACTTATGATCTGTCTCAACTTATTTAGCTGGGTTATATTTATATTTTACTGATTCTTTTAATGCTTAGACTGGGAAGATATGAACATTCTGTTTTTATGTAATATAATTCCACAGGGCATTTTCTCTTGACAAATCTTTTGTCGGACACTATGAAGAAAACAGCTAGTGAAAGTAAGACTGAAGGAAGAATTGTCAATGTCTCCTCAGGAGCTCACAAATTCGCATATTCTGAAGGAATCCGTATTGACAAAATTAATGAACAATCAAGGTAATAGGTAACCTCATTTCAAATCATGACGATATGTGCTGAAAGTTTTTCAAAATGGAAGAGGAAT
>Ga0209282_1001354_pt1 | contig 13379 bp, 7 predicted proteins | sample Mtrugardesep15_FD_187529 | JGI IMG/M metagenome (GOLD analysis project Ga0209282, IMG submission 187529) | Root nodule microbial communities of legume samples collected from California, USA - M. trunc garden sep15 (SPAdes) (version 2) | ecosystem: Host-associated > Plants > Roots > Nodule...
AAAAATCCTAAACAAACGCACCCTTAACTTGTTTAGCAGAATCACATTGGTTTAAATTTAGACATGGTTCTTAAGTCTCAAAGAATGGTTTGAGCATAATCAAGAAAGAACGCTTCCTTAGGGTGTGTTTGCGAGTTGGATTTTCGAGGGGAGGACTTTAGAGGGTTAAGTCTATATTTTAATATACATATGCTATTTTTTTTTTAAAAATGCAACAACAATTCATGTGTCATGTTGTTCTTTCAATTTTTTTTAAATTTCAAATAAATATTAAAATACAGACTTAACCCTCCACAGTTCAACTCCCAAACACACCCTTATTCTACTATCAAACCATGGTTTGCAACCCATTATCCAAATATGCTATCCTATGAGCTTCATTGTATGATATATTGTTGTTTAAAGTTGAATCTCCTTTATTGTAATTATGTATGTTTTCTTTTTTCATTTATAAATAAACATGTGGTTCAGTTTCTTATTTGTTATTTTTGTTCCTTTCCCCTCTCTTCCTCTGTGTATACTCATCTCCTGACAAATAGTTATACCACAATTTAACTGGCCAAAATTTTCTGGGAAACTCAGCATCTAAATTTCGAGAAACTCTGAAATTCATTGATTTTGTTTTAGGTCTTTGATAGGCCTTTTGAGCATTGTTATCCTCTTGATTTTTCATTCAGAATTCTATCTTGCCTGTCTTTCTTACTTTTGTTGCTATGCTACTCCTTGGTCCATACCTCATGGAACACTTTCAATCAAAATTCTTACTCTGCTATTCCATCTGGCCACTCATATTGTTTCCACCTTTCCACATTTGCAAACTCTCTTCTTTGTATGCTTCTGGCTTCTGTGCTTCCTTCATAGTTGCCCTGCAAGCTTGCTTTTATAGATTCATAGAATGCCCGGGACAAGACAAAAAGATGCAACGACCCGAAATTCAGAGTTACCAGGGGGAAACAGTGAACCTGAAAAACCCACAGACTCTGGTGAGCAGGTAGATCTTGATGGGGACAATGATCAAGAGGAATCAAGCGAGGAAGAAGTTGAGTATGAAGAAGTAGAGGTGGAGGAAGAAGTGGAAGAGGAAGAAGAAGAGGAGGAAGAAGAGGAAGAAGAAGTAGAGGAAGAGAGTAAGTCCTTAGATGAAGATGAGGCTGACAAAAAGAAACACGCTGAGCTTCTTGCGCTTCCACCTCATGGTTCAGAGGTCTACATTGGGGGAATTCCTCACGAAACTTCTGAAAAAGATTTAAGGGTCTTTTGTCAATCTGTGGGAGAAGTGGCAGAGGTAAGATAAATGAAATTCTTCTATACTTTTTCCCCCTTTTACATGACTGTCTAAACCGATTGACTTTTGTATAGGTAAGGGTTATGAAGGGGAAAGAAGCAAAAGGTTATGCTTTTGTGACCTTCAAGACAAAGGAATTAGCATCTAAGGCTCTCGAGGAGTTGAACAACTCTGAATTCAAGGTATTTTGGCGCACTTAACTATTGTTATTTTCTGTAATATTTGGTGGCTATACTATTCACTGATTATTAACAAGTCATGGATGTGTGTCTATTTTAGTTTGTTTTTTTATTTCTAAATATTTTATTCGTTACGCTGGCTGCATGTAGTGTTATGATCTGAATTAAGTCACTCCTTTCTGTGTTTCCAGGGAAGAAAAATAAAGTGCTCACCATCTCAAGTTAAGCATCGGTTATTCATTGGTAATGTTCCTAAAGAATGGACTGTAGAAGATATGAAGAAGGTTGTTGCCAAGGTTGGCCCTGGAGTCATTTCGGTGGAACTGTTGAAGGTTCGCCAACAATTTTTCTATTATATGTTATGTTGCTTGATTTAACATGTGTTGTTTAATGCCTTTCCTTTTTTTGTTACTTAAACTATGAAGTGTGTTGCATGTTTGGCAATATTTGCCTTGGCTACTTGCATGTTGGGTAGTAATATTTGCCTTGACCTAGCTAGCTGTTTCATGTTTACAGGATCCACAGAGTTCTAGCCGTAACCGGGGATTTGCTTTTATTGAGTATCACAATCATGCTTGTGCAGAATATTCAAGGCAGAAGATGTCAAACTCAAAATTTAAACTTGACAATAACGATGCAATAGTGAGCTGGGCTGACCCGAGGAATTCTGAATCATCATCATCCTCTCAGGTGACCTATTACATGAGTTTTATACCAAAGATTTAAATTTAAAATTTCGTAAATCACTTCCCGCAAGTTATTAACGAGAAAAAACTTAAGTGTAGGTTGTTATATATATCTATGTTTGTGTGTGGCTGAATGGAATGCATTACATCAAGTTCCATATTATTCCACTGCCATATTTCAAACATTCTCAACAACATAACCTATTCTACTTCCATTTTACTCCACTCCGCCCCTTTTTTCAATCTTAACCTAGGCATAGACAATAGCAGAAGGTAAAAGGAAAGTACAACCCCCTTCAACTTTGCTCTAAGTACACTTTAGTCATGTAATTTTCAAAATGTGCAGGAACTTTCCCCAACTTTCAATTGTTTACATTACCCTAAATGGCTAAAACCATTGGCTTTGTCAATTTTTGGACAAAAATCTGGACGGACCAGTCACTTGACATGAAAAAAAGAGGGGCACGTGAATGGCTGATGTCAGCAATTTGGCCAACATACCATTATAAAACCCACTTGGACATTATCCCTTACACTGAGCTTTGAAAAATGAACAATTTTCACAACCCTGAAATTCCCTTGCGGGTTATGGCTTTCTCCAACAAACTTTTTCTAATACGTATCATGGATCTCCAAGAACATCATTAACTCTAACCACATCAACTGTCAAAGGACAAAATTGTCATGCTGATCACTTGCTGACATTTTGACATGTTTCTTTAATGTCATGTGGCAAATTGAAGTTTTGGGATATTCTTCCATTTATTGAAAGTGGCAAGACTAAAATGCTGAGTTGAGAGGGGAGGGGAGGCATTTCACCATTAAAAAAAAAGTTACTTCTACGTAAAATTTGATAATATTTGTGATTTTTATGTAAGGAAAAGCTAGTTTATGATTATTTATAATTATAAATATCACTTTTTACCATTCTTTCTCATGACTCATCTACCATACGCAATCAAATTATTTCTTAGAAGCTACTTAAAGTAACTTCTCATTAAGTTTTTGAATTTAATTAAATTCTGATTATTTTGAAATGTTTAAACAAACACGGTAGAAAATCTTCAAAAGTAAATTTCTTTTAAAGCGACTTTTTTCATAAACTAATCCAAAGCAAAACAGACGCCGTATCTAACTTTCTAAAACATCTCATTAGAGTATCATACTTCTCTCTACCTACATACACAGAGAACAAAACTGTGTAGCCCAGAACAGAGCTGAGATGAAGAAAGCTATTTAGACTACAGGAACAGAGCTGAGACATAAAAAGGACTTAGATTACTTACGGAAGTTTTTAATTTGTTTTAGTTAGAATAATTTTAGAAACAAATTGGATGTATTGTGCCATTTTTACCTTAACCTTAATAATGGATCACCGGTAAATTGCTAGGTTACATGATCTTAATTAGCATGGCATACACCACTGGTTGATGCTCTATTTTTCCATTTTGTGTGCTGATTGGAGGTGTCCTCTTACTGGATCAGGAAATTTGTATCTATAATACATTTATCCTCATTATGTTGCCAACGTTAATGTTTGCTTTCTGCGTATTTCAAAGAAGCGAAATCTTTGGTTGTATTTCATTTTATATTTTATACTGTCTTTTGTCTATTTGCAACTGCAATTAGTTGAACCAAATGGTGTACTTTCCCGTTGTTCCTAATGAATTAATGATTTCTTTTCTGGTGCATAAGCTGTAAATTGAATTATTCATACTAAATAAGTTTTATAACCGTGACCTGGTGCTTAGTACAGGTGAAAGCAGTATATGTAAAGAACCTTCCAGAAAACATAACTCAGAATCGTCTTAAAGAGCTGTTTGAACATCATGGAAAGATCACAAAAGTGGCTCTCCCTCCTGCTAAAGCTGGACAAGAAAAGAGCAGATATGGTTTTGTTCACTTTGCTGATAGGTCAAGTGCAATGAAGGCATTGAAGAATACGGAGAAGTATGAAATTGATGGTACTTTTTCTTTCCCTTTTTGAATACTATTTTTCCAATCTATGTTTCTTAATGAAAGTGAACTGGTAACCATCAAGTTTTCTGGAATGGACAGGTCAAACTTTGGAATGCTCACTTGCTAAGCCACAAGCAGATCAGAAGTCATCTGGTGCATCAAATTCATTCAACTCTGCTGTACTTTCTGCGTATCCACCTCCTCTTGGTTATGGTATGGTTGGAGGTGGATATGGTGCTGTTGGTGCAGGATATGGTGCTGCTGGCTTTGCACCGGTAACTTGCTCTTTACCTTCTAGTTCTAGTCTTTTTGCATTCATTATTCTCAAAAAAATGAGGGTTGGGGCCTAGGCTAAGAAGATGCTTCCAATCAGTACACTGGCTACAATGATGTCTCACCTTCAGAAGAAACATAAAATTTCTAATTGCAAACCGTGAAAGTTTTATCCAGTTGGGTGATTTATGTTTTGAACTGTATCAATTTCACTGGTTGTAAGTAGTTCTGAACTTTCGGTGAATTGTTTATTCAATTGATTGTTGACGGGCTTATGCTCCCTCCCCTCATCATAGGGTGAAAGAGGTTAACATCAATTCTTGGATTTAGTGTCTCTTGATTAATTATCAGTTATATTGATATTTAAGGGTTCATTTTCGAAATTTCAATGGAAAGAAAAAGTTCATTCTATTGAATATCTTTATGGGGCAAAATAAGAAAGGGAAAATTCATTTATTAGCTTTATTAACACTAAAAGAACTTGGTGCTTATATGGTCCTATCGCTCTCTTTCTCGCTGATAAGAGGTCATTAAATGTGCAGCCACTGATGTATGGTCCGGGAGCAACTCCTGCTGGCATGACAATGATGCCAATGCTTTTACCGGATGGAAGGATTGCATATGTATTGTAAGTGTCATCTTGGTTTTTCTAGTTTTTATTTGTTTATGCCCTTGCATGGTTAGGATGATATATTATATTGTTCCACTAGCATATCAACGGCTCCATCTATAGTTGAGTTTCTATCTTGTTTGTACTGTAGGCAACAGCCAGGTTTTCAACAGCATGCTCCTTCACCAGTATCCCGGCATGCTAGGAGTAGTGGTGTCAGCTCAAGTGGTGAAAAACGCAGTAACGATAATAACCGTAATCGTGGTCATGGCCGATATAATCCTTACTAATGTAATTGTTCCTGCTGGTTACCTCCCCCAAAGCCGAAAATTAATCTGTGGCATGTATGAATTTTTTTGCAGAACAGGCATAGGTAAAACGAATTGTGCAAAATGTATATTTGGTAAAACTATCACCTGCTGCCTTGCATTTTTTACCCTTATCTTTTCCTATGACGGGAAACAATTTATTAAGCAAGATATAATCTTACTCCCATCCGTAGGCTTAGAGCAGTGTGATGGCTCACGGTACTCAACTAGTTCAAACAAATAGGGGCCGTGAGTGAAGTTTTTTTTATTCTTGTAATTTGTAAGGTTCTACCTGGTGCCAATTTTGGCATCCTAGTTTAACTTAAAAAAAAAAAAAAAGTCAAAAGATTCAGTTTAGTGTTTTTCCATAGAATACAAATCCTATGAAGGGTAAGAAGAAATCAATCATAACACAAATGTAACATGTGAGATATTAGACCAGTATGCATCACAAACCACCAAACTAAGAACTGGTCTAATATCTTTAGTGTTATGGAACTAAAAAGATTGACAAGTTATTTAGGTGTTTGAAGTGCTTAGCCAGCAGTTAACATATTTGATCCAAGATTTCAAGCTATTATTTAGAAACTCAATTATTTTATTTTATTTAGTATTAACATTCTTTTTAAAGAAAATATTAATTAATATTGTTAGATAGCCCTCTAAAAAACATTATTTAATAGAACAAATCTAATTCAGTTCAAGTGGTTTACTGTAGATTCAAGAGCATTTTACGGTAATATTTTATAGGATTTGTCCTAGTGGTTTACAAGAACATGTCATGTTTGCAAATGTAGTTTATTTGGGGAGCTAAAAAACATTGAAGGAATTACAAGAACTTGATTTAGGAAATTAACAACCACTAATTTGACAAATATTGAAGATTTTTTTTTACGGAGTAGGGATCTTTTGTCAAAAAAAGAGAGTAGGGATCTATTGATTTTAATAGTAGCAACTCTTGTTAAGCTACTCTGTTTCATAGACATCATATTCATCAATTTGACCGTCAATTTAATATATTTATTTAGTAGAATTTTTTTATAACAATAAGATTTTAAATTATATGACACTTTATCATGTAATTTCAATTTCTTGTAAAAAAATAAGTAATTTCAATTTAACGTCTAATATATTTTCATGGTAAAAAAAATGTGCACTACCTTCGTCCGAAAGTTTCTTCTTTGTCCATCATTGTAAGACTCCTTTTAAATTTTACAGTGCATTAGTATTTTTATCAAGATACTTTTATTTATGGACTACAGTTTTCAATATGGGAGGATCAAAAGTGATTATAGAGGTTGTAGAATTTATTTTAACATGTTTGGATGATTTAAAAGAGAATTGATTTTACTCTAAGTTAAAATTTATAGTTTTTGGCTCCTAAAATTGATTTTAGCCTTGAATTTATTATTTCTTTTAGAGGAATCTTGATTTTATTTTTTTTACATAAATGCATCCGAACATAAATCATTTTACATTCAATTCAACTCACGTTAAGAATCAATTCATTTAAAATCAATTATTTTCACCTCTTTTCACCACAGGAGCAAACATACACTAAAACTTCAAAATAAAATGTCATGAACAGGACAGAACATACCAAACATATGCTTAGTGTAGGTTTAGCCAATTTGAGCTCATACGGAGTAAAACAATGAAAAGAGTATTCTATTGCCTTTATGACACTCCCTGAATGACATTGAAGATTAGTAACAATAACGGTTCGACTCAAGGAAGGTTTATGTTTAGAATTCTGTCATGATGCATTTTCAACATTTGAAACAAAGCTCTTGTTGAATTGGTAAACAAATGAATCTGTATTATGATTGAATAAAAAAGGGCAACCCGGTGCACTGAAGCTTCCGCATACGCAGCCTTACCTTGTTTTTACACAAGAGGCTATTTCCAGGACTTGAACTCGTGACCGTAATGCGCCAAGGTTACCCCTCATTATGATTGAATAAATAAATTAAAAATAATCGAAATAATACCACCACAAAAATATAATTGAAATATTAAGAAATCAACAGATTGTGCTCGAAATAAGTAATTAAATCTGTAGATTAGTAGTATGAACTATGAAGTATAAATAAACTCTAATGTTCCACAAAAGCATTGCGGGAGAAAAATCTTGAAATTCAGGATCTTCAAAGACAAAATAACCAAAGAGATAAAATATTTTAGCTTCCTCCTCACAGATATCCATTCCTTCACATATTAACTTCCTATGTACAACCTTCAAATAGGTTTTGCTAATTAACTGTGAACTCTGAACCTGTGACTTAAAGGACCACATTCTGCATGAAGAATCACAAAGAACTCGAGGCTAAATCCAAATGCTGCACTCAAACATAGATATCATGTTAGACAATAACGTTCCTAGTTCCTACATGATAAGCAGGGAAGCCAAATAGCAAAACAGTGAAGAAAAAGATATGATCAAACAGGTGACATGTTTAAGAACAGCTAAATAATGTCATAGTTCAAGTTGACAAACAAAGATCAATTTCACCAAGTCCTCATTTGAAAATAAGATATAAATAATCATCAACAGATTGATTCAACCATTTGATCAAACAGGCAATATGTTTAACAAACAGCTAAATAACCATTTAGCAATCATATACCAGTTCAGCACTCACTAAAGAAGACAAAATGTTCCGACTAGGTTTTCCAAGCTATGGAGGATGGAGGTGTGGGTTTTCATCAACGCCCTCAAGGGTATTCTATAAAATAAGGAGAGCGTCAAAGCTTACAACTTACTTACAACTTTCACACCTAACTTTTTATAAAAAAAAAAATTAAGTTTGTATAAATTAGTATTTAACTTCAATCGAGTCACTTTACCAATTTTTACAACAAACTAGTGCTCTCGTTTAATATGACTCGTGTATCATGTGTAAATAAATACATGCACATACACAATATAATTTCGTAGTTTTATGTTTAACCTCTAACTCTGACCATTTTTCATTTCCAAAACTAAGGATCATGAACATTTGATTGTAATGATGCACTTTTAATATTTCATGGCAAAATTGTACTCTGTCAGAAATGCACATTCAACTGTACTCAGTACCAACAACAATGGAGATGCTACTAATGCACATGTAACAATTGGAGAAACCTTAAGATTTGCATATAACTCAACAAGAATAAGATTGCATGCATCATGGAATAGTTTGTTTGTAGCCAACAATAAGACTAAGAAAATTTAGGAAAAATTTGAACATGTATAAATCAAATCATAAGTAAAGCATAAATCAGTAGCTCCATAAATGTTTACAGCCTAATAAAGCATGTATCCAATAGTTATAATAGGTAGTCTCAAGCTTCGACAGCAAAAAGAAATACTCTACACAAAACTGATTTTGTAAATGCTTACTTGCTCCGCTAATTTTCTTTTACATCCAGCCAGTAAAGTCTTTTGGTGGTTCAATCCAGAAGTTCTCAAAAGTATTCGGTTCGACCCTGTCACGACACTGCTCACTGGGATAATATCTACGGTCATCAAGAGAGAATGATATGCAACGCTTTCCATAGAAACGGACTTTAGGGAAGTAGACACTGTTTCTCATTATTCCAGTGACGTAAGTCCTGGAATGAGATGACAAAAAACTAGCAAAAAGTGTCACTCCATCTAGTGTTCTCACCTCTTTCCATTCCTTTAGTATCAGATCTAACTTGAAAATTACTGGGTCCTCACCACAACATATATGAACTGCAAATATATTTTCTTTGTGCTCTATCATAAATTTCTCTTTTGACCAGTTTTTGACAGTATATCTCTCTGCTAGGCATTTGGGCGGAGGTACTTGAAGAACATTCCAAGTACGTTCAAGTGGGTCAAACACCCCTAGCCAACCTGTGTGGCTCAGACAATAAAATAACCCATTAGAAAAGACAATCTTATCGCACATGCTACAGGAGAGTACCGTGTCATAACTAACGGTGGTCCATTCTTTTTCCCCAGGATAACATGTGCTTATAGCTACAAGACTAGAACTAACACGTCTGAAAATTAATATAACACATCCAGTTGATGTTGGAGCACAAGAGAAGGCAGCAATTTGATATGTCCTGTCAAAGCTTGGCAGTGTGATCAGATCTCTAGTAAAGGGATTAAAGAGAGAAAAAATGTGATTTCCGTCAAACCTCCGCCAGTCCTGCCGGTTTAGCAATAACCAACCATCTTTTGTATAGCAAACACGATATCCATCTAACTCTGGCAACTCAAGGGAATAGGTATTACGCTGCACAGGGTCATAGAAATCATAACAATTACCATTTTTTGGGAAATACATAAGCCAAGGTGATTGGTCGACTACACGTACAGAAGTGGCAACTGAACACCATCTCTTGCAAACGGCTGAAGCACGAATATTATCCCCAACATCCAAACGAGACAAGAACAATTCCAAGACTTCAGCAGGGAGATCGGCCCATGTTTGCAGCTCCAAATTGTCACTTTTTACCTTAGCAGCAGCTCTTCTATTACCTTTGATTCTATCGCTAGCCCTATATTATAAAATAAGTGTATTAGATATAAATGTCCAAGACTAAAGTTGTTAAATTTTGGGGCTTGCATGCCTGGGAACGCACGTTTAATTTCTTAGTTTTCTTTTCTCTTTGGGCTTTGCCCTCTTTTGTACCAAAAAAAAAGGTGTAAAATTCAAGAAATGAATTAGCTAGCACTAGCAGGATGATTAAAAAATTCAGAAATTCTTAACAAGAATAAAAATCCATCCCACCAAATATGTTTATCAATCTAAACTCTGAAATGAAGAAGTATAGAGAAAAATGAAAAGTAAACAGAACAGTAACATTGGCCTCACATTGAACGAATGTACGTGTAAACTCCACAATCATCAACTTAAAAATGTTTATGAGTTAATTTACAATAAAGCTGGTCATGGTGTAACCAATATGAAACATGAAAAACTTGACCCAATTGGAGATAGAAATCATACATTTATCAATTATCACTTAAAAGTAAGCACAACCATTATTAAACCAAAAAATTGAAGTTAGAGCAAACCAATTAATTGTTGAACAAAATTGAGAGTGGTAAGATATATATAAACCCTAGCAATAATAATAATAATATGTATGTATGGGTTAGGGTCTTAGGAAGAAGAGAACTTACGATGATGATTTCGACTTCTTTTTCCTTTTCCCCGACATCATGCGAAGAATGTTGAGTTGCTTTGCTACCCCCCAAAAAATGCAAAATAAAAAATGTTAAGAAGTGAAGACACGTGGAGAGCACGTGCGAGTGAGCCCAATTTTCCAAAGGCAATGTTTGATTTCACCAAATTAACCCTTTCATTGACCAACAACGCAAGTACTCACTCCAAACAAGCACAGAGACTCATCCAATGGACCTAAGTACTCTTGTCATAATGAGTAAACTAATTATATACAAATAATAATTTTGTGATTCACACTTCACGAGCTGTGGGAACATCCATTTTTGAATTCTTAAATGCGTCTCACCCGTACACATAACTTATTTATAATTTTATAATAATTGTATTTAAAAAGTACTCAATCACTCTAACCCAGATTTTACACAGTTTTTAAATGAGAACCCATTAATCAACTATCAATAATTTTATATCATTATATTTCAATTCTTTAATATTAAAAGAGTATGAGTCCCGCTTAAAAGTGAGGGTCTTAAGTAAGACCGTGAGTCTTATAAGACACTGAAAAATATTCTCACTATTAGGGGTACCTAATAGATATCAGGTCTTAAATGGTTAAGACCCTCCTAACAGAGATGGTCTTATATTCAAGGAAAAAATATACACCAATTGACATTCTTAATTGTGTAAAAAAAAAGTTTATTCTTTTCAAAATGCATATATTTGTTACAGAATATTGTTATAAATCAGTGTTGGCCGAGCGCAACATGAGTTGGTCTATGATGATAATTTCTCCCATTATTATTATTCAAGATACGTTAAAATAATATATTTGTTGCAAAATATAATGTATTAAAAACTAATATTATGAAATGACCGATTACACTTGAAATAGTAAATAATATAGATTAACTTGAGCTAATTAGTTTAACCAATTTTATTTTTTTTAACAAATTAGTATAAAAAAATTAAAATCAATAAATAATTGATTGATGCAGTATATCATATTAATAATAAAATAAATAAGTATTAAAATAAATGTATGTAGTTTGATTCAGGTTGGTTCGGTTTTAAAAAAATCAAATAAAATTTGATCCAAGTGATTTTTAGTGAAGCTAATCTCATTTTCAATTGGTTTACAAAATACATAAATTCCTCTGCTATGAATGTCACTACATGGTAATCTCTGCCTTATGAGCTCTTAAACAACTGTCTAAGGATATCCTGAACACTTAGTGTGTATTATCTATTCTTTTTCTTTTGTTTTATTTTAATTCACCAAAAAAAAGAAAATACACATCCAATAAATTTTTGTTTTATGCGGTTTTGGATTTGAAGACCCCCTTAGGTTCATTATTAGATCACAGTCTTAACAAATTAAGGATTAATATTTGTTTATTAAAAAGAAACTTGATTGAGTCAAATTGTTAATTATTACTAACCTTCAAGTGTAGTAACACAAATAGAATACTCTTGTAACAAAACAAAACAAAAAAAATCGAATACTCTTCCCCTTGTTTTAATCATATAATGAACCTATAGTCTTTATTGGCAAAACTTGTTATGTATACTTCACAATAAAATGTCCCCAGCAGAATAGAACATATACCACACATAGGTTAAAACTGAAGTCGACCATGACATATTTGTAACATTCAAACGATGTTGGTAAATGAACGGAACTGGAAGGCTAATAATAAATGAAATACTAAAACGCCCGACCGAGCTCAAAATAAAAGATTAAATCTATAAATTAGCAGTATAAACTCTAATTTCCAGCTAAACAATGTTGGAGAAAATCTTGAAATTCAGGATCTGCAAAGACAATAACCAAAGAAGCAAAATCTTCTTGTCTCCTCCTTACAGATATCCATTCCTCCACGTATATCTGTTTTCATGCAAATATTAACCTCCTATATGTAAAACTTGCAGATAAGTTTTACTCATAAACTCCTAGGGCCAAAGAGCAGTAACAATTAACTCTAAACCTGTGAGATGAAATATCCACTTGCTGAAACAAAATGCTGCATTCAAACATAGATATCTTGTTAGACAATGATCTTCCTCCATATACGACAAAGCAGAGAAAGTTTTACTATACTCAAATGTCATATTTCATTATGACAAACCAAGATCAATCTCCCCAATCCTCATCTGAAAATTAGATATAAACGAATAAATGATCAAACAGGCAACATGTTTAACAAACAGCTAAATAATCAGTTAACAATCATATACCGGTTCAGCACTGAGTTTTTAATGCATTATAAAAATAGGCAACATGTCCCAACTAGCTTTTCGAGCTATCAGGAATGGAGGTGTTTGGGTTTTTATCAAAGCTCCCAAGGGGATTCTATAAAATAAGGAGGGAGAGGCAGAGTCAAAATGATTTAATTACAAACAGGTTTTTCAAGTAAAATCCAGTTATAATATGAGAAGGTAACAAGGTATAATGCAAAGCTTACAGCTTGACAATTTCACATCCAACTTTTCATAAAAAATATTTAAGTTTGTATAAATTAGTATTTAACTTTAATCAAGATTATGGATTCTAATGCACACACATGACTTTGTCAATGATGGTCACTTCACCCATTCTCACAACAAACTAGTGCCCTCATTTAATGACTCGTGTATTACGTTCAAATAAATACATGCACGCGTCCGATATTCATAGTTCAAGTTTAACCTCTAACTTTGACCATTTTTCATTTCCAAAACTAAGGATGATGAATATTTGACTGTAATGATGCACTTGTAATATTCCATAGCTAAGTTGTACTCTGTCAGAAATGAGGGATCATAAAGCATTCTCTAGAGAAAAAAGGCAACTCAGCAACTCATTGATCGACCAAATTAACCCTTTAAATGACAAATTATAGAATTTGGATATGAGATGTACGTACCTCGTGTCCATTTATTGAATGAAGTT
>Ga0209282_1001355_pt1 | contig 13373 bp, 5 predicted proteins | sample Mtrugardesep15_FD_187529 | JGI IMG/M metagenome (GOLD analysis project Ga0209282, IMG submission 187529) | Root nodule microbial communities of legume samples collected from California, USA - M. trunc garden sep15 (SPAdes) (version 2) | ecosystem: Host-associated > Plants > Roots > Nodule...
TAGTAAAAAAAAAAAAAACAAATAGTCACTTTAGTCTTTGGTTCTGCACATCGCTGTCACATAGGCCCCTGACTCAGGATTAAATACAAACAAGTCTCTGACACTACACTTCCGTTATCACTTTAGTCTTTACCGTTTAAAAAATCTGTTAAGTGATGATGTGGCACGCTGACAAGGAGTATGATGTGTCACAAGGACTAAAGTGAAAGTAAAAGATGATCACTTTGGTCCCTGAATCGAAAATCAATATCCTCAATTTACTGTTAGATCCCTGATTGTGTATACTTACTGTCAGTTAGGTCCCTGAATCGAAAATCAATATCATCAACTTATTGTTAGGTCCCTAACTTTGTATACTTACTGTCAGTTAGGTCCCTGACTGACAGTAAAAACGAAATTTCACTAAGATCCTTGGCAAGTTGTTAGTTTAACATGCTACTTAGTGACAACACTGAGATATTTGTGCTAAATACCAAAATATTATTACAACACTTATAAAAATGATTTCATAGTTTAATAACAAATGTTTCCATAACATAACTATTAATTCATTAATGTTAACTATAGAGTAATCAAAATATTGGACCATATTTGGGCATATACTTCAACAAGTCATTACATAATGATTCAGCAAAATATTAAACAAAATATTGCACCACGGTTGTGCTTATAATTTAGCAATTTCGGTACACGAATAAACTAACAAACATCACATAGTTGGCCTCGGGCCCCTTGAAGTAAATATTGGGGTTGGCATGAAAGATGTAAGCATTTGTTGTTCATTCAGATGTGTTTTTGTTACTATATGCCAAAATATGGTGCAATCTTTTGATTACTCTATGATTGACATTAATGACTTAACAATTATGTTATGGAAACATTTGTTATTAAACTACGGAATCATTTTTATAAGTGTTATAATAATATTTTGGTATTTAGCACAGATACTTTAGTGTTGTCAGTAAGTAGCATGTTAAACTAACAACTTGTCAAGGATCTTAGTGAAATTTCGTTTTTACTGTCAGTCAGGGACCTAACTGACAGTAAGTATACAAAGTCAGGGACCTAACAATAAGTTGATGATATTGATTTTCGATTCAGGGACCTAACTGACAGTAAGTATACACAATCAGGGACCTAATTGGTTAAGTAGTCTATTGGTTAGGGATGGCAAAACCCGTTCCGTTCCGCGCCCGCGTCGTCAGTAACCCATCTAGAAAGGAGCGGGCAACCTAGAGATGTAGGGTTGAAAATCTCACTATGTCCTGTTTAAAGGCATAACGGCGGGTCGATCCGTCAATTTTTTTTAATAAAAATATTCATTAAAAACTTCACGTAAACAATGTGAAAATATATAAGACAATTTAAGGAAATCTAAATATATAACTAATGACTCCAATAAAAATACGAAAATAATCATTCAAATATTAAATTACATCATCTAAAAATCTATAATAAATCAATAAGATATCCAAAAATAAAAACTCCATAGGTTAGCAATTGACTAATTGTTAAAAATAAGAGCCTAAAATCATGAAACAAAAATGACCAAATTAATTTAATTTTTTCCCCAATATATGGAGAATAAAATTGGAAAATTGATTGTGACTTATAAATAAAAAGAAGTGAAAAAGAGAGTTTATTTTTAGAATATCAACCCAGCGGGTTAACCCGTCCCCCCGCTTTTTAGCGGGTTAGGCGGAGCTGACACCCTACTTATGACAGGTTCACAATCTTAATCCACCCTGTTAAAAAAGACGAGTTAAACGGGTAAACCCCGACAAGTTACAAAAAAAATTGTGTTGATGCGTATAAATTATAAACAAACGTTTATATGAAATTTTGAATAAAATTATTTTGATTTTGATTAAAATTGTAGCTATCTATACTATAAGTACTAGCAAAAAGCGTGCACTCACGTGCTCATCTTTCCGCTTTTTTATTGTACCTTGAAAATAAAAATTATGAACGTGTTTTTTTAGTAAATTTTGATTTTGATTAAAAGTGTAAATATAGATGATTGTTACTTTCAAGTTATAAAAAACCAAACTAACTTTGTTTATTTATTTCAATGGCACCTACTCCATCCGTTCCTTTTTAAGTGTCATTTTTGAATTTTAACACAAAAATAGCAAACTGTATTTTTGCATATTTTTTTCCTATTATACCCTCATTTTAATACACTAATAATTTCCTTTTTTTTCACACACTTACCTTTCCAATAAATTTAATATGTAACAAACAATTGTTAGTTACTACTCTCTTTCTTTCTCCAAGAAATTCTTATTTTTTTGCGCGCTTTATCTTTCTCTAATAACAAACAATTTTCAATTTTCTATATATTGTGCATATCTCTTTAATTATTTCAAAGTCTATATCAAAGTTATTTCAACTCACATTAATCAAAAGCTAAGAAAAAAATAACTTTTCTTCATCTCCTTTAATCAAAATTAAGGCTTCAATCATTTCTCCCTCTCCTTACATGTTTCTTAAGTACATTGTTTAAGGTATTTTCGTATTTTTTTAGCATTATGGTATTTAAGTATATTGTTTAAGTATATTATTTAAGGTATTTTAATATTTGTTTTTGAACAATATGATATTTTAACATTAAAAGTATTTAAGTATAATAGTATTTAATACTAAAAACAATTAATAATCTTTAAATTTTCATTTATACTAATGCTAAATATATTTTTTTCCCATATTTTATTAGTCCTTTATTAATAATATAATTTTTAGTTTTAGTGTCCGCGTCATGTAATAGCGCCCGCTACGCGCCCGCATACCGCACCGCGTCAATTTTTGGGGTGGCTGCGCCGCGCCGCTTTTCCGCTGTGACAACAGAGGTTGCGCCAAGGTACCCATCAAACAAACCACAACTTCCGCTTTGACAACAGAGGTGAAAGAGTTGCCTGCGACATGCATTTTAAAATAGACAATAAAAAATTTTAGGGGATGAAAATTTATCATTTAATATTCATATATTAATATATATATAAATAAATGACACACATTAACAATATTTGTATATTCAACTAAAAGAACAATATTCGAAAAAATACACATAAAAAAATACTTGTATATATAGCTGAGTAATTAAAAATTAATATATTTTTTTTTGGTGAACTAATATAAATTTATAGGTAGTGTTTGGCCCGACTTATTTGAGGCATAGAAGCTACTTTAATCTTACAGTTAAAAATATGAGCTTTAAAATTAAAGTTAAAGTTGTTTGGTAAATGTTGTTTTTTATTTCAAATACTTTTTTATGTTAAAGTGTTTGATAATATTTTTTTAGATAAAATGAATTTATTTTAAAAAAAGCTTATGTTTCATGATAAATTATGATAAATAAATAAATATTTGAGGGGGAAATGAAACAAAAAATTTGAAATATTATATATATATATATATATATATATATATATATATATATATATATATATATATATTATACACACACACGTTAAAAAATAATAAATATTTAGGACCTAAAACAAGAGTTTTACTTGCCTAATGATTGAGACGGTCCTTAGTGATATCATCAACAAAATATTGTTTAAGTACTACTATACTTGTCAATAAAAAGTATTAGGATGTCAAATTGTGAACAATATTTTTTATAACTAATTTATTATTATGGTTAATAAAAGAGATAACCATTTTTTAACATAAAGAAATTAAAGCAATCAACAAAGAAAAATATAGTAAAAACAAACAAAAAAATAATACATAGCCATTCCCTCAAAAAAAAAGACATAGCCATTGAAGAGCACATGCCATAAAAAGAATCAATTGAACGACATGAAACAACACACAGAAAAATTAAAATGAAACATAAAATGAAAATGTGCTTCACGGGATTCGAAGGGGAAAACAATAGAAAAAGTTGCCGAGATTTTTTAAAAGTAAGTTTTAATAGCTTTACCAAAAAGTACTTTATCCATGTATTTTACACTAGAAAAATAAGCAACTTTTTCTATTAAGTACTTCTCAAAAAATATGTTTGGCCAAACTTCTCCTTTTATGGAGTAGAAAAGTTCAAAATAAGCTGGGCTAAACGCTACCTTAATCCACCAAACCTTGTCTGTGTGAGTGATCAGACATAGTAATGAGATGAGTGCATATGGTGTTTAATACTATATTTTGGTTTCCTCACTAGCTGCACAAGACTTCAACGTCCTAATTTTTTTATATTGTTTGTTGCTATCTTTATAAAACGCCATTAATGAAAATTGTCATAAGTTTTTATGCTTTTATAGAGTGAAAACCAAAACAAAAATGCAAAACACATTTTAGGTGTTTTCATTTTTTTAGTTTTAAATAAGAGAAAAACAGCAACAGTTTTTAAAATTGCCTATTACAAACGAGTAATCAAACAAGTTTTATCCTTTTGTAATTTTCAAAAACTTAAACTGTTTTCAAAACGGGAATCAAACAGACCCCAATCTACCACATAATTGATAAGACTAATTTTTTTTAGGTTAAGTAAGATTCATTGAATGATTTATTTCTTCTCCTCGCATGTGGTTTTTTTCAAAATCCAAATTTATCCACGAAAATATATAAAACTAATAAAAAGGTGAATACTACAGTTGTCATTGTGGGTTGAGAAAACCAGACAAGGATAAAAAAACCTGTTGTCATTTTGACCAAATTAAGTGCAGACCAAACCAAAGTTATATACAATCTATAAATCTCTGTGTGTTGCGAGGAAAAAAATAAAGTAGGAGAAGCATGAATGTACTTACAAAGCACTATTTTCTTTTTCTTTGGAAATTTGCTTGTGTAGCTGACAAGGCCATGCTTCTGTTCCATACACCAGCCACTCCGTTTGTAGACATGGTAGCTTAAACTGATTCCCCCCAGCACCTCATTAACAGCAATGGATACAAGACCAGACTGCATCCAGACACAAGGTGCGATGACTGACTCTCCAGAGTTGACCCCCCGACAGCCTCTCAGCATAAATCCCTTATTCGTTCAACCAAGTCCCTACAGATGTTGAGACCAAATAGTTTGAGATTAATAATGTATAATTTTACACAAAAATGACCCAAAATTATGATCATATGATTTTTTTACCCAAAATACTAGTAAAACATGTACCTTCTCAAGAAAAGGTCTTCATCAAAAATTGAATCCACCAGATGGAAGATTTTGGCTTCCAAAGTAGAAACCAGATTGATCACCATCACCTGAAGGTAGAATCTCATCTTCATCGTTCAAACAATATGTTTCAAGAATTTTAACGGCCCTCTCATATATTTCATGGTTGTCATGACTCTGCAGGTTTTCTATCTTCTCAAATCCCTCAGAATCTTCTATCATATGAAAATACAAGCTGTCATTTTCAGTATTACTCCGCCTCTTCTCTTCTTCTCCAACATTCAGAATATTCTCTAGACCCTCTAAACAGACCATGATAATTCTTGCATCGGGGCAATCAAGCAGATCACACAGTGGTTTTATGCAACCCTGATCCGCCAAGTACCTTGTAACCCCAATAGACAAGTGAGTATCATAAATTCACAAAGTTAGAATCTTAAAGAACAACCATATTACCAGCTCAAATGCAGGCGGTGGCTTTCCCCTACAGAAGTTTGATGAAGTCCATGTGTCATTTCTCAGCATTGAAGTTCTGGTGTGCTCGTTGAACTGGGCCAACAGTGAGACAAGGGCACCATGGTTAAGCACTAGATCACGACACTTAGGGGAGTCACCAGCGACATTTCCCAAAGCCCACACAGCCTACAATTTCATGGATTTAGTTATTTAGTAAGCCGAAAAGGAAGATGTATGCACAACCACATTCTAATATAAGATACCTGCTCTCGAACATCCTCACTAGGTGACCTAAGCAACGCGACAAATAGAGGAACTGCTCCGTGATCAATCACCACCTTAGTGTTCTCAGAAGTTCCAGATGCTATGTTTGTCGGTGTCCATGCAGCCTCAAACTAAACAAACAACAGTCAACATAAATAACTAATGACCAGAAAACAAATTTCAACTACTCTGCATACACAATGTAATCATCCGTATCTGTAAAACAAACACAAAAGTAGCAAATTCAAACACATCGAACCTGAAGTTGAGGGGAGTCTTCCCTAGCAAGAAACTCAACAAAACGTGGCACAACACCAGATTGAATAACCTCCTCAATCGGAGGGTTATTTACTACAACAAAAATTATAAACAACAACATTAACAATCACAAGTTAAACAACACCAGTCCACAAGCAATTAATTAAAAAAATAGCAAAGAGAAACGAATGATTCACAATTACCAACTGAAAACAGTTTCCAAAACAGTGTGGTGGCTTCCAGTTGCGCACTACCATCGTTGAACAAGACACCAACAACCATTGCAGGAAGACTCTCGAACTGCAACAACAATTAACAACGGAAATAGGGTTTCAATAACTCGAAAATAACTAAACTAACTCCAATAGACTATTAACTGAAGCGCCATGTGCATCATCAGAAAATCAAATCATTCATATAACTAACCATAAATAGTAATAAAATCCAAAAAAAAAATCAAAAACGGTTGAATATAACAGTTACTAACAAATAACACGATCAAAGTTAAAAATCAAAGCATGTAAAGTAAACGATTGAACCCTAATTTGTAAAGAAACGATAATGTATAAAATAAGAAAAGATAAAATAGACTGTGAAGTACCTTTGAATCGAAGGTAACGGGGAGCTGTTGTTGAGTTTGAAGGCCTTCACGACGCTTCTTCTGCAAACTCTCTTCACGCTTGTTCTTGCGAATCTCAACCACATCGTCCTCACGTCTCCTCCGACCATCTTCGGTGTCGAATGCGACCTTGTAGCGGTTACGGCGAGCATCGGCCTTGGAATCGGTCTTGGAATCGTCCTTGGAATTAGGTCGAAGCGGCATCGTTTCGGTTGTTGATGATCAAAGAAACGAGAGAAGAATTTGAATGTAAACGCAAAAGAAAGAGTGTCTACTGTTTAGATAAGTGTCTACTGGGGAAGAAAGAGTGTCCTTTGGATCAGATAGGAACTGGGCCGAGTCCACTAAAATCAACACTAAAGCCCAAATCTTTCATTGGCAATTTATTTATCTTTATCCAATCAAATTATTTAAGATATTAATTTTTCGTCTAACTATTTTTTCTTTCAATTATTCTAGTACTCTTTAAACTATTTTGTTTATTATTTTATTTTTTACCTATTCAAAGAGAAAAGAAGAATTGTCAAAAAAAATAAACAGAAAAGGATGGCGAGAAAGAAAATGCGAGGCGAGAAAAGAAAATAGACGGACACTAATATCTTTTCATATGCACGCTAATAATTTTTTTTAAGGATTATTAGCGTGCACACGCTAATAATTTTATTTTATAACTAATAAATAACATCAAGAATGTGAAGTTTTATCTTTGATGGTAAGTTACAGGGCATGAACTCTGACACAAACACTCAAAACGGCAAAAACATGGACCCCCTAGCGTGGTTAATGTATAGAATATATGGGGTTTTCTTTGCAGGACGTAGATTAAGAAATTACAACTATAAGATTTTTTTGTAAAAAAAAACCATAAACTTGTTAGATATGCCTTAATGAACAATTAGAAAATTAGTGGTATTAGTGTATGGGGGCCTGTTAACTTACGTAAACTCTCTTAAAAAAAAAAAAAACTTACGTAAACTCATTTTCAAAATTTGTGAAGTACACCTTAAAGATAAGTTTATATCTTCAATGTTTTGAAAAAGCTAAAATATAATAATTCAAAACATTGAAAATACAAAGTATATAGCTCACAAAAAGTAAAAAGAAACTTGTGCATTGTGCATTAATCAGTACACTCTTTTGAATGAAATCAAAATTCAAAATGTCTTTTGGAACATAAGTTTCATAATTCTCAATTGAACTATACATAAATTTCATGACAATTTAATGCCAAATTTATTGATTTTCATTAGCCTAGACACACGTCTCCTCTAATTCATCTATATAGTATTTTTATGAGTATGAATTGGACTCTAGAGTCTATAACACTTGTGCACCACACACTTATCTCTTGTTGAGGAAGAACTCCATTATATAACTAATTGATCACACAATAAAAAACCTGATAACTTTTATTCAATTCACCACCAGAAAAATATATTACTATAAGATATATAACATAATTTCCCCTGAATGAAATCAAGGGATCAATGATAAAAGTCATTTTCTTGGTAACTGGAAGTATCCTAGAAGCAATTAACATCTTGGCCTTGTTGATCACAAAGGTACCATTGTTGATTGTAGGATTGAACACAACTACCTTCTAAATGCATATCAGGCCACTGATATTCATAAACAAAATTCACAGAAGAATTACACTCTCCACTTTCAACACCATTTGATGAACTCCAAACACCACCACTACCACCATCATTATTTCCCACTAGTACACCAAAATCAGGATCTAGAATTTTATCATCATTGGTTACATTAATATTATTATTATTCTCATGATCTGGAATAACAAGTACTCCACTTTCAAACATGTAACTTAGTTTTATAATTTCATCATCTAACCATTCATATGGTCCCAAAGTGTCAACTAATTCGTTCATATTAGGGCATGATGAATTAGTTGTATCATAATCATTAGTATTATTATAACCTTGTTGTAGCTCTTCTTCTTTTCTTGTATGTAGTATAGATAATTGAACTTCAAGAACCTCTTTTTTGTTGTTGATTTTGTTGTTCTGATCTTGCCTTGGTGCAGCTCCTCTACCAGCTCTTCTCTTGGAAGCAGCTGCTAGGTTAACAACAGCTATGTCAATTGGTGAAAATGACTCATTTAATGACTTCATGAAACAATAAATCTTTCTCCTTAAATGAGAGTTCCAATAATTTTTGTGCTCGTGATTTTCGGGTATCAATCCATTAATTGGTTTTGAACCTTCAACCTTTGAACTCTCAACTTTTATTCATGGGAAGGGAAAAAGTGCGTAAAAACCCTTATGAGATCAAGGTCCGGGGGTTGGTTTCGAATAGGGAAGGTGTTAAGCACCCTAAACGACTTCGGTACTCCGAAGGAGCCTCTTGCCTAAATTATCTTGTGCTAATTACTTGCTTCTTTATTTGTACAATATTGCCTAAAAGTCTAAGTGAAAGAATGGAGGCAGAAGAAGGATGTTTTTTTTTTGTTGTTTTTATTGATTTGGAAAGACATAAGCTTTTTGCCTACATACCCACAAGTGGGATCAAAATCATGTAGTTCACCTCAAAAAATTATTTGGTGAGTTTGATTAATTTTAAGGTTTTAGAAAAAAGTTTTTAGAAGGGATGAGAGACCTCAAGGGTGTAGAAGAATAAAATGAAGTGAAGTTGGTTGACTTTGTTTACAAGAAAGTAAGTCTAGATATATATTAAAATTGATTAAAAGTTTGATTAAGAAAATAAAGGAAAAAGATCACTTGGGTTAAAAAACCAACGTTTCTTAAGAAAATATTTTTGGTGTTTTGATTATTTGATTTTTAGCTAACGGTAAAAAAAATTATACGTAAAACGTAACGGAAAGCGTAAAAAATAAAAACCGGGGATATTGGATCCCATAGTAAAATCTCAAACCTAAAATTACTAGTTGTTCAATTTTAAAGCATTCAAATTAGTCGAGTTTTTAGTCCTAGTTTGTCTCTAATTCATTTTTCGTCCTCGGTAAAAATAAAGTGTGGTTTCGGTGCATATTCTCATTATTGGATATTTACATGGGACCTAGATACATGCTAATGTCTCAAGCAAAAAGTAAATGACAAGAAAAATAAAATGCGGAAAATTAAATTACATCAAATCCTAAATGCACACTAAAAGATAATGACAATTAAAGTAAATAACAAGAATTAAAATATGCATGAGATGATGAAAAATAAATATGCAACAATGCAAATATAATAAAAAGAAAAATAAATAACAATTAAAACAAGTCACAATTTTTTTTTGTAAAAAAAAAGAATTTAGTAAAAAAAAGAAGGTGCTAATAATAAAAACATGGTGTAAATAGTGGAAAAGTAGTAAAAAATAAAAAACAAAGGGCTCAGGCTAGATGACTCTGGACCATCTGATGAATCAAGAGGTCCAGATTCAATCACAGCAAGATATCATCACAGCCACCAGATCAAAATCAAAGGCTAAAACAAAAAGGAACACAATGATAAAACGAAGCACGCACGTACAAAATCAAAATAAAGGGAATCTCAGGACCATCAGATCAAATATCAGACAATCCTGAGTGGAAGGCACACAGTAAGCATAAACAAAACAAAGCACAGGATTCTCCAGGAAACAATTAGTATAAAAGGGTTTGGTCTGGTTAATAAAATCACTTTCAGCCTAACTTCCTCTCTCTTAAATCAAAAACCGGTCTCTCTCTCTCTAAAAGTTCAAGAACAAGAAGATGAACCATCATCTTCTCCGACAAGCTGTAAGAACGCCGGCGCGATGGCTGCTGGGCAACAGGCGGCGCCGCCGCGCCGGAGAAAAAACAACCTCCGATCTAATTTTTTTTTGCACTTTCACATATCCTTTTCCTTCCTCTTCTCATATCCGGCCTTAGATTTTTGAAAATCGGACTCAAAAGCTAAAAATCTAGGTTTTTAGAAAGGGTTTTGAAAGAAGTATAACACAACGAACTACCTTCTCCTACCTTTTGATTCGATTACGGACTGGATCTTGTTTAATTTCCTGTTTCACGAGCCGGTTTGATCTTCGTTTTCCTCTTTCTGTTTCGGATCTTGAGTTGTTGTTGGTGGTTGAACTCGGCTCGATGGTGATAATGAGATAGTATGATCGGTCCGAGTTGCTGTTCTTCTTTTCACTTCATTTTCTTCACGTTCGGTTTGGATCCGAAAATGGATTCTAAATCGAAAATGAATGGATTGTATGGTGTTGTGTTGTTGGAGATTCGAACTTGTTGATTGTTGTATTTGTGAGGTATGATTCGAATTTGGATTGTGGTGAGGTTATGTGAGGTTACTTGTTCATAGTGTTCTTGAGCTTTTTGATTTATTTTTGTGTTTGATCCTCGAAGGAGTGAAAAAAATAGAAATTAGGGTTTGTGATCTATTTGGTGCGGTTGTGTCAGTGATTGTACATTGATTGGTTGGTCCATAGTGCAATAAATGTTACTACTATTTATAGTGCTACTTTTTAGGGTTTCCTCTGCAGGCTTTTTGATGAAGTGTCCCTTTTGGGCAGGACCAAAATACCCTTGCTTAGATCAGACTGAAATTGGACCAAAAACTCATCCAAAAAGACATGGACTTAAAATAAAAATAAAACAAATAATAATATATAAAAAACGAAAATCAAATAAGAAAATCAATAAAAATAATAAAAAACAATAAGGAATAATAAAAAAATAAGAAATAATAGTAGATAACAAAATGTAATTAAAACTGTCCCTTTCGAAAATCAAAATGAGGTATTTTAAAATACTCGGCTTCTTTAAATACGAACGAATAACCTCGAACGCGAATAAAACTAGAAATAAAATGCAAGTGCAAAGAAATTTTAAAATGCCAATAAAATTCGAGAATTAAAATGCCAACGCGACGAGCGTTAAAATACGACTAAAAATACAACTAAAAAAAGAGAATAAAAGTACCAACGCGACGAGCGTTAAAAAAAATGATTAAAATGCAAATAAAATTGAAAATTGAAATACCAACGCAACAAGCGTTAAAAAACAATTAAAATGCAAAGAAAATTGGAAATTAAAATACCAACGCAACAAGCGTAAAAATGAGAATTGAAATGCGAATAAGATGAGTTTTAAAAAGGTGAACAAAATGAGAGATAAAATGCGGATAAAATATGCAAATAAAAATGAGCAAAAATCGGACCTTAGTCAAAATTTGGGGTATGACAGATGCCCCTATTTAAGTTTCTCTGTCACGAGGATTTAAAAAGATCTTTTTTCTAAATCATCGGGTCGAAGAGACTTAAATATCAAATACACCAATTTTGACCAGTTGAAATGCTGATAATGCAATGCTTATGAATATAATGATATGAATTTCTACGATGCAAGCATGAATGCAAAGACGGCAGAGATAAACTGATTGGGGGATAAAACAGGTTCACTAGGGAACAAACTGATGGGTAGAACTGGGGAGGAAAGACTGCCTATTACCTGTACAAGGGTAAGGTTAATAAAGACAAATGAGATGCGATTGTCCGCTACCGGTACAAAGGTAGGTTTAACAAAGGACACACGAGATAAAATTTAAAAGACATTGGGGACATTGAAAAGTATTGTTAAAAAGATTGTTTGGTGGGACCTGCCACTTGAAATAAACTTGATTAGTGACATCGCTAGATCAGAAACACTGGGAATGACACTTGAGAGAGGAAAACTGAGTGACATCTCGTCATCCGACATACCAGGAGATGACACTATTGACATTCCGTCTTTCGATAAACCGGGGAAAGATACACCTGATATTCCGTAATCCGACAAACCGGGGAATGATAATCTTGACATTCCGTCTTCCGACCAAGCGGGGAACGATACACATGATATTCCGTAAACAAACCGGGGAATAATCCACTTGATATTCCGTAATCCGACAAACCGGGGAATGATAATCTTGACATTCCGTCTTCCAACCAAGCGGGGAATGAAACACTTGATATTCCGTAATCCGACAAACCGGGGAATAATCCACTTGATATTCCGTAATCCGACAAACCGGGGAATGATAATCTTGACATTCCGTCTTCCGACCAAGCGGGGAATGATAATCTTGATATTCCGTCTTCCGATAACCGGGGAATGATCCACTTGATATTCCGTAACCCGACAGACCGAGGAATGAAACACTTCTAAGGATAACGATTAAGTGACATCTCGTTTTCTGACAAAGCAGGGGATGACACCTTTGTGGAGATACAAAAGGTTGACACAAGGTGGTCAATGCAAAAATGAATAAATGATATTGTGCATGTTGTATGTGCATGAATGTTTATATGCATGAATGTATGAATATATTGAAGGTGGGAAAAACACAAGAAGGGAGGGGGGGTTGAATTGTGTTTTCAAAAACGTTTCTTTCTCACGAAAATAAGCAACTGTTCTCAGGATCAGAGTCTGAAAAGTTCAGAGTCTGATAGAGTTCAGAGTTTTAGTGCAGCGGATAGAGAGTAAGAAAGCAGGAAACAGAAGAAGAACACAAGCAATTTATACAGGTTCCTTCCACAATCCGGAAGTAGTCCTGTCCCCCTTGCACTTCCAAGGAGAGTTCCACTAAAATGTAATATCAAATTACAAGTTGCTCAAACACACAAGTAAGAGACTTCCTTTGCTCAATCACACAAGAAAGAGACTTCAATGCTCAAGGAC
>Ga0209282_1001356_pt1 | contig 13365 bp, 9 predicted proteins | sample Mtrugardesep15_FD_187529 | JGI IMG/M metagenome (GOLD analysis project Ga0209282, IMG submission 187529) | Root nodule microbial communities of legume samples collected from California, USA - M. trunc garden sep15 (SPAdes) (version 2) | ecosystem: Host-associated > Plants > Roots > Nodule...
CATTTAGCAATTGCTATTAACAGACATTCAAAACTTCATGTAAATAACAGAAAGATCTAATGCCTGGATAGAAAATGAGGATGATTACCTTATTATTGGGTCGTGAAGGACTACAAACAACCAAAACATGCTCTACATTACCAACAAACTCTGGTGGAACCTGATATACTTGTTTCCCTCGTAGGCTATACAATCAGAGTGCAAAGGCCGTTAAGAACATATATGAAGCTAAGATTCAGATGTCTGATTAAAGAAACACTTCAAACACATACTTTAGAATTGACTAAGAAAAACGACTATAATAAGTAATCAGAAAAAATGATCTCATGTTGGTATTCATGTAGCACTTGTCCTACACTTTCCATGTGAAGAAAGACCAAAGACCGGTGTAACTCCCGGTGCAAGCTGGCAGATCCTTCTAACTAATTGATGCCAGCCTGGCAGCAAGGAAACTAGCAAAAAAGGCTTGCTGAGCAAGCTTAAACCCATACAAAGGTGAAAACAAACATAATAATTATATTCTCATAGGGAAATAATGACTGCTGAACTCCTTCCAAGTATCAAAGATATTCTCATGTTATGAAACGACATTTTGGTGACATTATAAAAGTTATTTCAGCAAAAATCAGGGAACGCTACAAAAGTATTATAAAACTCGACGTAAAAACCATTCTAGAATACTCCTAATCCATATGATAACTTGCTAAATGCTACCATAACAGATATAATAATTTGAAGTAACTAACTGGAATTCTAAACAAAATTCAAACAAAGAATCACATAATTGGTTGAAAATAAAAAGCAAAAAGACAGCTACCCCTTATAAATACTAATAGCATATATAGACTAAGATTTTACACAATAGTATTTAAGTATGTAAACAGCTTTTTCTTTTATTTTTGAAGTGCAACGTGCAAAGACCCCTTATCAGTTTCAACATCTAATAAATCAAACTTTACATACGTGGACTAATAATAAGACATGAGAAAGAAAGCTTATGCACCTGGTGTACTGCTTGTAAGATCTTGACTCGGGGCTTTCAAGTACATAAAGGAAAGGCCCAACTAAGCAGATGTATCTCCGCTGCCACACAGCTTCCCTAATTCCAACACCCTATTACATTTTTATTGGACACACAATATAGGACATCAGATGATGGTGAAACATAGACAACAAAAATGGCCAAGAGCTTAGCCAAAGGGGATGAAAGAAGCCACTACCTTCCATGTCAGAAGAGATAACCACCCCTCTAGGTCAGCTTGATTCCAAGGATGAAGAAACTCTGAGCTCTCACCATCCCCCTCCTCAAAGATCTTTATTACATGCATCAGTCGATGATACCGAGCAGGCGAAAAATGAAAGCCCAATGTTGGAAGCCTCACAGCAAGGCGCATCGAAGGATAATTAGGAGTCTCTGACTGAATCTGGTCATAGTGACAAATAAAATTGAAATGCTTTTTATAAAGAGATAGATCTGTAACGAACATTTCCAAATGCCAAAAACTTTACCAATTGAAGTTGCAGAATAACTCCGCATCTGTCAATAACAGGGTAGAAATCACGAGTTCTAGAATGGGTTGATGTATTCAGAGAAACTTGGCTCCAGTGATAGTCGCCATCAAACAAAAATGCAGATACATCACTTAAAACCAAATCAAATCGCAAGTACATATTATCCTCGGCTGACTCCTTTTGACGGTCATCCTGCATACAGTTAACAAAAAAATTGAAAAGATTAAAAAAGTCCAAATAAATACATTAAAAATTATCAGGAGTACCGACCTGTGTTCGAATCATCAAATTCCCTAGGTCCAATAAAAGCTTTGTAGCATGGGTGTTGTCGGGACAAAAATCAGTAGGAATAGTAATCTTGGGAGCTGCAATGTCCAAGTCCAATGAAAACCTAATAAATAAGCAACAGCTAGAATTAGCAAGGAGCTTTTCAACCATTTGCAAAAACAAAACAAAAAACAAGTTTTTCAACAAGAAACCTTTTGTTTAGGGATATGTACACAACACAAACAAGGCAACAAAAAAATCCATAAAATCTAGGATCATGTTTATTATTATTTTAAATATCCTGTAATATCTTGACCTTATGTTGAAATATCTTAGATTATCTCTCGGCATCTAGTTGTTATCATGATTAGTTTCCTTATTTAATTAGAAATAGTAGTCAAGTTTTAGTATAATTAAGGGTTGGTTCTAGTCTTTGGCAAGATCTACTCTCCTTTCCTAGATGAAGCCCGGCCCCACTCAGGGATGGAGCTATTCACGTATATGTGGGGGCAACTGCCTCAGTAATATTTCAACCGTTCATAAAAATGTATACTTGACACTTATAAGATGGGCTCCTTATCAGAAAAATATGTGAAGTGTTGTTCCATGAGATATACAAATGTTATACAAGTAAATACTCTAAAAATATATTTTTTCACTACACAAGCAAATTTGACAAAACACAACAAAAATTGTTTGAGGCAATACAATAGTATTCATGGTCTCTTGTTGAATCCACTTTAATATGTTATATATATACACTTCAATACATTATGACATTTTATTATATCTTATATGTTATAATACATATTTTCATTTAAAAATAATTTATACTTTTAATAGAGTTAAATTGGTCGATATTGTTAGTAAGAACAATTTACACATACATGTAATCACATCTCACCATGTAAATATCTGTAGAGATATTTTAAAAGTAATACAATAAAGTAGCATAATGATAAAGAATAATTCAATGTATATGCAAAGAAAAAAATCTTACACCCACAATACATATTAACAGTATATCCTCTCAAAAAAATAAAAAATACATATGCATTCTAAAAAATTTGGATCCGTCCCTGGCCAAAGCTATCCAAGAGAAAGCAGCCTAGCCCCACAATTACCCCAATGAATCAACTTGTCCTTGTGGTAGTCCTAGAAAAATAAGCCTAAACTGGGACTTACCCAAAAAATAATCTTGTTCCATATTTTAATTATGCATTCAATAATGTCACTTAATAAAACCTTCAGTGCATTTAGCTTCACTAGAACTGAGAACTATAGTTACAGACTTATGGAAAATATCTGGTACGAGACTAGAAACACTTTCCATCTTCAATTTTCTGTGGGAAAATTACACTTGTGGTCCTTTAAGTTCGATTTTTCTCCTGGATTAGTCCTTTAAGTTGATTTTCCCATATTGGTCCTTTAAGTCTCAAAAACCTGCACATCATGGTCCCTTTTTTTAATTCCCATTTAACTCCATTTAAAAAAAAAAAACAGGGGTTGTTAGATATTGTTTGTAACAATGTTGATGGGGTAACTCGTATTCGGCGAATCATATTTTTAATTAATGTTAATTCTTTCTCTTCCCTCCTTTTTTTAAAACCCCATAAATTCAACACAGAATAAGAGCAGTAACATCCTCCATGACTTATCCCGTCGCTATTCCATTGCCAAGCAGCCCAAAGTCTAAAACTCCACATATTACAACCAATTTTCTGTCCCAAGTTTTCTTCATGTGAATTATTTTTAATATATTCTTAGCGGTGCATTCCCCACGTGATTTGGATATTTTTCTAGTCACTCCTACCTCTTCCAGAAAATTTTCCAGCAACTTTCCCTGCCTAAACCACCACAATCAGAATCACCTAGAGCCATTCTAGATTTCTACACAATCTAAAAGTTTCAGCCTCAGCAGAAGAAGCATATCCACACACACTTCAGATCTTTCTATAGTGATCATTCTCCTGCTTCAACACTTACCACCATGCATGCGGGGCATTAGCCAGATCCTTGGTCACTGCAGATCTGATGGCGCCTCGATGTGCTCGTCGTGGATCTAACCGCCGTGTTTCTCTCCAAGTTCGCCTATGATTGGATGTGTCTTTGAAAATGTTGTATTCTGTGCACTACTTCAATGTTTTTTCTATGAACACGCCATACAAATTTGACTCATAGGAATCATTATAGCTGTGCCGCTGTCTACTACAAGAATCTGCCTTTTCAGCTCAAGCTTGGTTTGGACGTATCTCTTTGCAACAATGGCTTTTTGACTAGAAATCCAAGTGAAATTAGCTTCCCCAAAGCAATCCTAGATAAATGGCTAATGGCCTAGCCCCATGCCCATGGCATCTCATATACAAGTTGGCCTTGTAGCTATACCAAAGAAATTACCCTAAGCCAGCAACTATCCAAAATGCTGTTTGGCCCGTGGAAATCCTAAAGAAATCAGTCTGCCCTTGCAGCTATCTCAACTGCATCCTGGCCACAAAGCAGTCCCATTGTATCCATCCAGCCACACAGGTCTACAGTCCAAATTATATTTAATTATATTTCTCTAAAGGATATATTTGTAACGAACATAAAGCTTAGTAAATTTTAACCTAAGGGGGAGTGTTAGATAGTATAGTATATTACAATATCTAATGATTAGTCATAGACTATCTATTAATATTAACTTCCATATTTAATACTCCCTCCGTTTCACAATACATGTCGCTTTTGGAGAATAATTTTGTTTCACTTGTCACTTTCAAGTGTCAATGCAACATTGATTGTTGGTTTATCAATAATACCCTTACCTATTTATTGAAGAGATAAATAATAGAATGAAATAATAAATGGGTAAGGGTATTATAGAAAAAACACAGAATTTCATCAAAAATAACAAAATTCATTTGATTTCTTGGTATGTGTAATTTCCTCAAAAGCGACAAGTATTGTGAAACGGAGGGAGTAGTTATTTTCATGATTCGTTTCCGATTTGACTAGAATTAGGAGTTTAGTAATAGTATAGGGCTTGTGCTTAATCTTTTGTAAACAAACTTTAAAATCATGTATATGATTTGAAATCCTTATTTCTTTCTCTTACATCCTTCTTTGCCTAAAACCCTATAAGCTCAACCATGGTTCTATATTCATTGTTTTATATTTTTTAACATGTATCCTATATTTTTGTATATGTTTTGAGCAAGAGTAGAATAACTATATTGTATATTATCATATCCAATCTAACACATTTCATCGGTGCATGATTTGTTAATATTACTTATTATAAGTGTGATTTAAATCTAACTATAAACATATATCCTATATTTTTTGTATATGTTTTGAGTAAGAGTCAAATAGCTGTATTGGATATTATCATGTCCAACGCTCATTTCATTTGTGTATCATTTGTTAATATTACTTATTATAAGTGTGATTTAAATCAACCTCATTTTCAATTACCTACATCTAATAAGCATCATAACAATGAAATTTCCTGTCATTCTTCAACAATAGTATACAACTGTTTCCTGCCCAAGCACCATAGGCTCTGTTTCTATTTTACGAATTCACATATTCCAGAGTTAGAAGACCACATGAAAAGTAAAGTCACCTGGCGTGATCCTTTAATGCTCTGTTCATTTGTTGCTGGGCAGTGCGCTTAACTTCATCAATTTTCATCTACGAACAATGATACGACCAACCAATTAGAACTTTTTTTTTTCACAAAAGATTTAACAGTGGAACTCTCCAGCAAGACAAAAATAAATTCGCATATGAAATATATTGAGAAAAGACACAAAAACATAACAATATTAAGAGAGAACAGATCTGGGAGGGAAAAAATTACAAGTGAAAATGTGAACAAAACACAATAAATCTTTCAGAGAGACTTGAAGCACAGGGAAGCTAGTAAGCTGGAATCGAGTCTGGCTTTACTTGATTGTACTCATCTAAGCTCACTATCAGTATCAATCCAGATAGGAGTGTTTGTATTTTGAATTGATCTAATTTTGTGTCTAGTAATTCCTTCTTCCAATTGCTACCACACTCCTGCTGATTCCTGATCAGTTAACTAAATCCAAAGGTCCTTGATAACACCAAATTGCAAAAAATATAGTAACACAATTGTTGTCCCAGATACTAATTCTCCTATTACACAAGTTGCATTAACACACTTGCTGTACCAGAGACTAAGAATCCTACAGAATGAAAACCTTCTTCCCCCTTCTTCTGATATTACCATATCATAGTATCATATATATACTAATAAAAATTCAGATGTTATTTTCCAATCATAACCATCTAATAAGCAATAACTGCTATTAAACTTCCTAAAACTGCCATTAAATGATTGTCACTTATTATTTCCTGATCAAAAACTGCCATCAGGCAGATCCTATCTGTCCTTCTTAAGGGAAGTCTCTTGTTTGAACAGAAGTACATAATAGGATCAACTCAATTGATCTGTTGCATCTCAGTAGGCCGCACTCTCCTCTACATCCTCTTTCTTGACGTGCTTTTCAAGTTAAGAACCTGTGAGCACCTGTTCTAGAATCACAAGGTGACGCCTGTTTATGGAACACCTTGAGGCTTCTGATGAAGTTTAGGTTTGTCCGACTTTCAACTAGTTTTGTAAGGTTATAATTCAAGGCTTTGGTACAAAGGAGGGAGAAGTTTTGTCGCATTATGAAACTTTTGGTTTCTGCAGTTCTTTGGAGTATTTGATTGGAGAGAAACAATTATGTCCACGACAAAGTCCAACTGTCTCGTAAACATTTTATGTAATTTACTGAGCCTAGGTATCTTAGTTATAACTTTGCCGGTTAACAAAACTCCAAAAAGCAGAGATGTTAAATAGTACCTGCACGGCAGCTGCAGTTTCTAGCACAATGGTCTGACTTACAGCAGTATCACTTTCGAAGAACTTCACAATTTGATCAATGCTTTCCTTCATATACTGTTCAAACGCCAAAGAAAAATCAGTAAAAAATTAAACCAAATAAATAAAATCTCAGAGGGAAAAAGGATACCAAATGAAAAACAGCATACAGTCATGTAACATGGAGAAGCTTTGGCCACCATGCTCCAGTCCACCTTGTCGTCAAAAGGTTTATAATTGAAGACACCAACTAATGAGTCATTGGAGGTTGCACTCTGAAAGGATGTCAAACAAATGTTCATGATATCACATATTTTGCAACTATAAAAATCAAAAGGCAACAAAATTCACACCAATCATTGAGAAAAAATCCAAACCTCTGCAAGGAGACCTTTTGGTGATAATAACTGATATGAACCCAACTTAATGTCAAAAACCTTTGTTTCCGGATAAAGCTTTATTGAGCAACTAAGATTTTCACATGATAATTCTGCTACAGGCTCGTTTGCTTCCCCAATAAGTCTCGAAGCATTGTGATTCATGTGAACTACCAGGAAAGTATGAACAACATCTGCCTTGCTATTTACAGCTGATTTCCCATCATCACCCTCCTTATACCCGATCATTTTATTTAACTGGTTCCAGTCCTCTTCACTGAATTTGAATTCCTCGGTTTCCTCTTTAGGAGAATTACTGGTCCTGAGAATGTATGTAGTTATAGGTGAGCAGCACAGCCAAAACTCAAGTAAAATCTATTATTTAATTGCTGAAATATGAAAGTATTTCTGAAAGAGACTCCACACCATCCAAATGACCACCAAGAATTCCCCGCTTTCTGTTTCCTAGCATTAAGATTTGACTCCGCTGATTTCTCCACAAACTTGTGCGCCAACATTCTGCAAACACCAATAAACATAGATTTTTCAAGGTTGAAGAATAGACAAGAACGTTCCAATGTCTAACATAGCTTCCACACATATGTGTGAATCTTTCAGTTCAATCCAAATATGCAGATTCCAAGTTAGTACAATTGCAAGGGAAGAAAGAAATATCTAATGCTCACAAAGTCAAGGGGACAAAGAATGACACATACACATTTATCCTGTAATAGCTTTTTTTTACAAGTTTGTTTTAATAGTTTTCACTTTTAAATCATACTTGCCATAAACAATATTTATCAATATTAAATATTTTATTGATTGAATTATCAATGTTAATATCAGCATGCCAAACAAATATCCCAGAATAAACAATATACCTCCATTGCAGTATAAGTTCAATATCAAGTTCACGGTCTAGGTCTTCAATCTCTCTGTTTCCGCTAATTGTCACCTGACTGGGGTCAGACTTAAGCAGTGAAGCATAGAGAGCGATATATCTCTTCTGCAACCTTGTATATCTTAAAACTTGCTCCCACGACATTTTTCCACTGACAGAAATAAAATTACCTTAGTTCAAGAGGTAATGGAATACAAACATCTAACTATGATAAGTAAAGATCAACTATCATCATTAGGTCCCACAAAGCTATAATATTGATATCTAAAAAGGTCGACACAATATTCTGAATCTAGAAACAAGAACTCAAGTGGGTGTTTGGTTTGATGAAAACATTAAAACAAGTTATTCACCCTATAAGACAGTACATTAGCTGAATAAAATTTAGGTTGCTAAATAGACAGAAGAATGATAACAGAAAGACACATAAAATTTCCCCTTCTTCCAAAATCTAGTAGGAGCTACCAGTAACCACATGAAATTTGTCATCTGATCACTAAGAGTTTATCACACATTACATGAGACTAAATAGTGCAAGTTGTTAGAGTGTTTGTCTTCTTTGTTTCTGATAAGAGCACAATTCAATAGATAAGCAAAATTGTAACATTGACAGAAAAGCAACATAGATTGAAAAGAAACTATTACAGAAATGGGAGTGTTTGTCCTCCATTTCCTATATGTGACCTTCCTCCTCATCTCTATCAGTAACTTCCTCTTCCCTCCTTTCCTATTTCCTAACTAAGGTAACTCTAAATAGGCCCTGGACATTTGGGGCAAGTACTCCACACTAGGTTGTCATGATTCCATTCAAATCAAAAGCCAATCAATACCAACCCATTTAAATTTTGTCTTGTCTTCAAGTCAGACAAAGGGTATCGCCACTTGACAACAGATGAGATATTTGATAACTCTAATGCCATTATCCTCAAGACAGAAAGAGGGAAGCTGTCCCATGACACATTTGCTTCTTCCTAAGTAGCCTTTAATGCTGTCTGAACTTTCCAAAGGATTAGCTGCCCAATCACTGTTCTGTCATCTTAAGCATGAAATGCGGGTGAAATAACAGGGATCTCAACAGTCAACACACTCCTTCATGCCCATAAGGGGGGTATATATGGAGTGTGGACAAATACGAGTGGTGCAACATAGATCATGGCCCAAAACAGATCTAGAATAAGGCCTGATATCATCTCTAGTTGATACGAGTTCTCGACAGTGTGAAACAAGTATATAGATTAGTCAAATACTGGCGACTAGTCTTGTTTGATTACAAATTATATTATTAAACTGCAGGCTACTTATGCAAGTTACAACCCTATTACAGTAACTAGCAATCACAAATCTTAGCAATTGACAACTAATGCATGAGGCTGTGAACATATTCGGAATGTGTTTAAATACCTTGCCTTTTTCATCTGATCAGATACAGCTCTGTAAGCATACTTCCACCAAGACCTGGAATCAGAATTTACTGGTACCAGTGGACGGAAATGAGCATACTTTAGACGCTGATTAAATGTAGCAAAGTTGTCTGCTAATTTCATCATATCTCTGTATCCATCCTGCAAAGACAGAAATGCAAAGATTATCCCCAAAAATAATAACAATCTCACGCAACAAAATGTTCAAAAAAGAAGCATCAAATGAACCTTAGATAAGCTGATTGTAACATCATCCAAATTCACCACAGCCGTCTGCAAAGGTTGTTTGCTATCAGCAACTTCACTCGAATGCAGCTTTGAGTACTTCGCTTTCCCAGTCACCGGTTGCAGAATATATGAGTGCTTTTGCAACAAAGTATCCGCTGGTTTCCCATCTTTAGTGCCAAAACTAAATATCTGGTTTTTTATGAGAATCTCTATGAGAAACAATAAGGGAGAGATGGAGTAATAATAAAGTCGTGATGACAAAAGAAAATCACGAGCCACGTCTAAAGAAGTCAAATAATCCATTCGTTCAGAGGGGCAAAATGCACCTGCTCTGCTTTAAATATTTGTTGTCCCATTCAAACCAAATAACATTACATCATAGACTTCCCTGGAAATTGTCTATTTATCAATGTTTCTTTCCAAACCCCGACACCCACAATTCCCCAAGCCTGGCAAGACTCTCTCGTGTGATTTGTCTTATGTAGCCATAGTAATACAATGATAAGCAAGGAACCTGAGAATAGCTTTAATAACTCTTAATTAACCCTGGCCTGGGTAAACTAAGAATTGAGTTGCAAACAAATCACCCAGTATGCAACTATTTTATGCAAAAAGTAAACAATATTTCGAAATGATATTTTACATCCAAAATTGTGCATTGAAAACTTTTACTCTCAAACCACTAGTCAGGATCCCTTAACTTTATGTCTAATATAATACAAAGACATAAAAGATTTTTGTTGTACATCTTTATATTATATTATATTATATTCTAACCACAGAAATCCTAGGTAAAACTGAAAGAGGGTTTCCACTTTATTTTTCCAACTCTACCTATGTAAAAGTACCAAAGGATTGGTTTGTGCCTGTGAGCACTAGTGCCACCCTCCCCTTACAAGTCGTATTTGTAAGAATGAGTACGGCCCAATGTAAAAACCTAATACATACCATGTACAAAACTCACTATAGCACTCTACTACTTTGCCATAAGATAATACTCTACCTAGTCCTTGTTATGAGAAGAAAAATCAAAAAACATCAAAGCTAATGGAGTTATGAATGGTTGTAAATTTTTTGAATATTTTTACAAATATACCCTCATGAGAAATTGTGACATTAAATACAACCATTAAGATTAAAAAGACAAACATTGAAATGAGGGTAAAAAAGTCTTTTAAGAAATAAATACACACCTTAAAAATTGTGACATTTTCTTATAAATAAGACCAAAAAAATCTCGGAAAATTCTCTTATAATAAGGACGGGGAGGTAGTAATATAGAACACCCCACTCCCAGGGGCGAAAACTTCCAACCTTCACCGCAAATATAGTATCTTCGTTACTTTTTTTTTTTTCTGATAGTATCTTCGTTACTGTAAACTCAATAACTTCTTTAATAGATAGTATAAATTGACAGAAAAGAACTACAAAAGGAAACAGATAAAAGGATCGTCATAAACTCAGCCTTCACTATTCACTCTAATATCCACCGTACACACCTGAAACCATTCAGAAGGAAGTAAATCTTCCCATGCTTTGTCAACATGCCATGGAATAACATCTGAATCTAAATAAACTGCAAGCCGATCAAGTTCAACACACTGCAAAAGTGATGAGGATAAAAGACATTAAGAACAAAAGAACTCTAGATATGATATAGTTATAAAAAGTGAACGACAATGACCATTTTGGACTCTGAACTAAAATTATTTTTCGTTTTGCAATGATGGATTTAACTACAACTCTCACTCTCAGTAATTCAGTACTGGTAAGTAATAAGATCGTTAAAAAAGGCCAATAAAAAAAGCGAATAGAATCAAAGACTATGAACAACGAAATAAGCTTCTTGTTTCTAACTCTCGAGCCAGAAAAATTCAGTATAAAAAACTTAAGCTAAGCTTCCTTTGTCATAATGCAACTTTATCAAATTAAAAAGCATCTAAATTAGTACCAAGGGATTTCATTGTTGCAACCAAATTATTTTATACTAAGAAAAAATAGAACCTTCTGAATGCGATCTAGTGCACCTCCAGTAATAAAAGTCTCTTTCCCGCTATCATCAACTGTCACGGCCGAGAGTTTGTCCAAACTAACACCAGCTGCGAAGGGGTGCCCTGGATTGCTACAAGACACAACATATCAGGCTGGTGAAAGATATAAACATCTGTAAGACAACTAATTTATTTGAATTTTCCTTTACCTCTCACTGTCCTCGTATCTGATGTGAATATTAGAAATTGAAAGCTTCAAATTTCCAATTATGGTGCTGATGAGGGATCCCAACCATGACTTATTCTTAAAAATAAACAAAAAGATCAACAAGTTAATACAAATTATTCCTGAACACATAGAAACGTGTATGCAGTCATTCAAATATTGTAGGCCACAGTCATTCGAGCATGTATAGAAATAAGAAACCAAGCAGTTTTGCAGAACCTTGGGTGTATAGATGGAACCACCTAAGTTGAAAACATCCTATTAATTCAAAAAAAAAACATAAACAGCTGAAGTAAAGCTCGTACCATTTCTGACTGTAGTTGTTGTGACTTCTCCCACAGTTTCAATTCCGTCTCCTGTTTGCAAAAGAAAAGAAATGAATTTTTCATCATCAAATAAAATTGTTACGTAAAAAAGCGAACTAAACCTTTTGCCTAATTCCTACATATTATTACCTGTATTAGGCTCTTCTTAGCTTCTTGGACAGCATCTTCACTACATCCCTCAACTTGTGTTGCAGGTTCGGCTAATAAGAAAATGCGGTCCAAATATACTAAAACAGGATCTTGGCCAAGCCTACTCCATGGAACCTTGATAAAATACAAACATCAAATATGAACACCACTTATAGAGAAAGGAATATGCTACTTAAATAGTTTGCTCAATGAGTGAACAATTGAAATATATTTGTATGACTTGAGATATTTGTACGGGTATTTGCTTCACTCTCAAATGATGCATAATTATGTTCCCCAGGAAACATTGACTCCTATCATGAGCTCAGCTCATAATAACAGTTAGTGAAATATTATAAGCCCAAGATATAAACGAAAATAAAAAAGAACAAGGAATTATCCTGATAGTGAACTTCTACCACACCCCATAACAACCCCCACAGGTCTACAATTCTGTCTTCCAACCAACAGATAATAGAAGTATAATCATAGACGATAGAAACTGGCTCCTACATATAGCATTGTCGTTTAAAATAATAGAACAAAAAAAGTAGTTATTAAAAAATGACAAATTATCTGACGTCCACGTTGCTGCCAAATCTTGCTTAACATGTCATCATCCTCAAAATGGATGATTGACTATGAAACTTAAAACCAAAAAAGATAAGCTAATAAAAATTATAAAAATGAAAATAAAATAGTTGGTTTTCTACCAAAATTTAGTTATACTGATTGGGAGAAGAAAGCTGGCAAAAAAACTATACCAAGAAAATAGTTGAAAATAGACCACTTAAAAAGCGCTACTTCAAGAGCTAATGAAGTGGGAATTTCAAAGGTGAAGGAACTAAGTTCAACCTTTCAATGTAACATGGAAGGTCATGAATCAAGATTAGATTTAAGTAAAATAAATTGTTGTGAATTTCGGACTCAAATCTCAAACTTCACACCAATGAAATTTAGATTCGTGGAGCAAGTATCAATGGCAACCAATAACCAACTTAAATAACCACAAGCAACAACAACAATCTAGACCTAATCTAGGAATCAAGTGCATAGCAAAACCACAATCGAATCAAAGAATAAACAAGATAAAGAGAGTAGAGAAAAGATAACA
>Ga0209282_1001357_pt1 | contig 13364 bp, 6 predicted proteins | sample Mtrugardesep15_FD_187529 | JGI IMG/M metagenome (GOLD analysis project Ga0209282, IMG submission 187529) | Root nodule microbial communities of legume samples collected from California, USA - M. trunc garden sep15 (SPAdes) (version 2) | ecosystem: Host-associated > Plants > Roots > Nodule...
TTTTATAGAAAAAAATATTTTTTTTTTTATAAATATATATTTTTTTTTTTAGAAAATATATATATATATATATATATATATATATATATATATTGGTTACTATTTTTCGTGAACTTTAGTTTTTTAATTAACAGAGTTAAATTCAATTATTTTTATATTTATTTGTACAAAAAAATCATTTTTTGAATTTATATTTTACTTTTTGCAAGTCATTTTTTTCCTTCTTATTTTTATGAAAGTCTTTTACATTTTTCTCAATACCTGACAACACCCATAAACCTACTTTATATGGAAAAAATTTCACTTGTCAAACCTAAAATATAAATTATTAACTAATATTAATTTCTAACGATTCCACTTTATTTGAAGAAATTAGAATCTCTTAACGTCACAAATCAATTTTTAAATTTCGTATTAAAGAGGTGTTCATGTTTAATATCCGACAATGTTTCGAATATGATTAACAATGTGTAGAACATTATTTAAAAAAAAAAGTGCAAAGAACATGTAAAAAAATGTGCACAGGAACAAAAATATAGAAAAGAAATTATGCAAATGCAAGTATATTTAAAATTATTTGTTACGACCTGTATATAGAAAAGAAATTATGCAAGTATATTTAAAATTATTTGTTACAACCTGTAACAAACAAATTAAAGAAGTAAATTCACGCTGCTAATAAAGAATGAGGCCATATTAGTGACGAAAAAATTAGTATCCTTTATTAACATTTCAATGTATACTTTTTAATAAGAAAAGCATAACTTTTAATATATGTTTTATTAAAAAACAAATACACGACAATCCCAAAAATTCATTTTCATTAAGACTGATATTATAAACAACTTTTGTAAATTTGCTCAAAAAAACAACTTTTGTAAATGTAGACCATCATTACATCCAAGCCATTCAATTTTAAATAGTAAATTTAAGATTAAAAATATGTTTGTGTATGGATACACAAATTTAACAATTTGTACACCTAAAAGTATATGGGTCATAATGTAAGCTATGCATGGATAAGTATATGGAATTCAAATACTATCGTGCAAAATGGTTATAAGTGGAGCATTGGTTCTAGTAGTAGCATTCCACCATGGGAGAAAATTTGGCTTGGGGATGGTACATCACCAAGTGGACCGAATGTTTTACACAAATCTATAAAAGCTTATTGTTTCTGATGCGATTATTCATGATTCTAGAGTTTGGAATTTTGGTTTATTACATAGCCTCTTGAATTCTAATCACGTGTCGCAAGTGTTATAGACGCATGTTTTAGAATCTGTCCCATGTGATAAAATGATTTGGAAGTATGATAAAAATACTAGTAGTTTGTATTCTTATAAATCATGGTTAGAGACGCATGTGATAAAATGATTTGGATGTATGATAAAAATACTAGTAGTTTGTATTTTTATAAATCATGGTTAGGCCTAACGTATAAAACCTCACAAAATCGATTTATGAGGTGAGGATTGCCCCTCACTTATAAACACACTGTGAAATAATCTTCTATTCAATGTGAGACTCTTTAACATGTATTCAGTTAAAAGCATGTATCAAGTCATGCTTCAAGACCAAGCATTGAGGAACAATGACCGAGTAAAAGAGAATTGTGGATTCTTATGAAAAGTACACGGTCCTCCAAAAGTAAGGAGTTCATCATGGATAATTTTGTAGGAATTGCTTAGTCACTCAAATGAAAGTATGAGACTGCATCATAATGCACGTATTTTTCAATTGGACACGAATATCTCAAGTTCTGAATGTTGGCATTACTGCCAAGTTGCCAACATCTTTAACATTTTGCAGTTTTAAATAAAAAACAACGAGCAACCTATGCTTGTATGCTTTAGACCATATAGAAGCGAATAAGTGATATTATTTGAAGAAGTGAGCATGCTTTGCGCATAATTGTCTACGATAGAGGTATAAATTTATTGTCCAGTTGGCAAAATTCACAAGATAACCGTAAAGGACCTAATGTGGACAATCAACAACCGGTAAGCACGAGCTAGGAAAAACCGGATGCAACTCATTACAAGTGTGATGCTGATGCCTCATTTTCATCGGTAGCTATAAATATAGTTGTTTTAAGGATGTGGAGAATACAGTAACTTTATGTTAGCTAAAACAAAATAGATTTCACCGGTACTCATTGTAGATGAAGGTGACACTCAAAATCTCCTACATGGTTTAATATGGGTTCATGAGTTGCATGTCAACAACGCAGTCTTCGAGTTAAAAATAGTACACCCTTCGGTCATTATTATAAGCAAAAATTAATATTTTAGATTCATTTAATTAATGATGTATAGGGTTTTTATTATAGACCACATACATAATTTAATGAATGAATCTAAAATGTAAGTTTTTGCTTATAATAGTGATCGGATGGTGTAGAATCTGAATTTGTTGTCGCAATAAGAGATTATGGAAGTACTATCTCTTTGTTTTTTACAAACTCACATGTCGGAGATCGTTGTAATAAACGAATGCACTTTTAGGTCATTTTTTATCTCGATTATTCATTTGATATTGAACGGTTAAAATTGAAAATTGTGTCTAAATTAAATCGATCTCGACTTACGACTAACACTAATTACATCACGGAAATCCATCACAAACATAATTTCCTTTAAAAAAATACAATTACATAAATTGGATAATAATCATTTTGGTCTCTGAATTTGAAAGAGGTAGCCACAATAGTCCTTCTGTGTATCAAAATTTCAAAATAATCAATGATTGTGCACTATGTTAGTCAAAATAATATTTTACGTTGAAATGCTTCATTAATATTCTCATGTTAGTAACCCACTTGAGTTTGCATGATTATTTTGATTAGGGACTTTGGAGTGAACTATTCCTCAAGGACCGATGCCAATTCGGGTGATTATTTTAACTTATTTAAAAACGAATATTGTCGTATTAGTCTCTCAATATACTTACTTATTATCTTATTAGTCTATAATTACTTACTATTAAGGGTGGAAACAAGACAGGCTGCCTGACGGGGGCCTATGACCTAGCATGTCTAAGACCTAGTCCAGAATAACACATTTAACAAGGCTTAAGCTCAAACTTTTTATAAAGCCTATTTAATTAAACTTGTCAAACTTAGGCTTATAAAAAAACCTATTAAGCCCGTTAGATCAGCCTATAATATATAATATATCTTTCATTAGTGATATTGTTGAGTTTTTTTTTATTTAAATTTAAGCTCTCGTATGATTTGGTTATTTAGTAACAGATATATTGGTGTGATTAAACCTTACTAAGATTTGAGATATTTAGTAGTAGGCTTACACTTTTTGATAGACTAGTAGGCTTACATTTTTTGATAGACCTTAGTGTAAAATAGATTTATAAATAAGCTTTCAGGCTTAATTAAGTCTTTAAAAAAGTCAACTATACGTTAAAAATGACGGGTAATACAGGTCAGACTCAAGCCTATAATTTTTGAAGTATGTTAGATTTAGACCTTATAAAGCCTGGTCCGACCTAAACCCCTACTTACTGTCATATTGATTCCTACATAAAAAAAGGTAATATCAACATTGAACGATTATTTTAACGTCAATGAATATTTTATCCAACAAATACATAATCAAAATCTATTATAAAATTTTGATAAATTGAAAAATTATTTTAAGTATTCCTTACGTTCAAAATCAAAATAATCATTAACCCACGCATAAATATAATCTATGAACATTTTTAAAAAAAAAAAAAACAGTCACGTGAGTGGCACACATAGATTGTTTATTTTTGAATAATAAAAAAGAAAAGGGAGAGAGAGAGAGAAGTGTTTGTTTGGGGTAAGGAGCGAGAAAGGAGGAGGAAACAATGGGCGAGGTATCTGAAACAACCATGATGACGACGACGACGACAAAGAGGAAGAAGAAGGGTCGTCCATCTCTGTTGGATCTTCAAAAACGATCTCTCAAAAAACAACAAAAACAAAACCCCAATTTAATCAACGATCCCTTTTCCAACATCAACAACGACGATGAAGATGAACGCAAACAAAAGAAACAAAAACTCTTAATTGGTTTGAATTCTCATCTCCAAAACCCAACTACATTATTCTCCAATTCTCAAACTCCCCAATTTCACCCTAATCACCCCGGATCAGATCAAAACGTGAGTTTCCGTTTCTCCATTGCTATCTATCTCTCTCTATTCACCAATCCTAATCCAATTATCTATTCTATCCTTAAACCTTTTCAATTTCAATTTCCCTCTCTCAATTACGCGGAATATTGTTAGAATTTCAAAATATGATTCCTTTTTTAATTTTTTTAATAAATTTCTTGGATTTCGCGCGTAATATGATTTATTTAATTTTTAATTTCATGAATTGAATGAATGAATACTCGTTGAATTTGGAAACTGGATATATGTTTGACCGTTTAGGTTTTGATATATTTATATTTATTTATTTAAATTAAATAATTTGGGGGAAAATTTTGTGTGGGTCATGTTGTTATCTTTAATTTTTGCATTCCTTATTGGCTGTACACTACTAGATCTTGCTTGAGTCTATTCACTCAGTGCAAGGACATGCATAAAAGCTTCAATTTGTCTTATCCCTAAATTATCTTCTTTTTTATTTTTTCGATAAAAACTCTGCTTTTTTTTTTATATTATCATAAATTTCTTTGTGGGTTTAGTTGATTATTGATTATATTGATTATAGAGAGTAAAAAGTAGATATTTTGTGATATAAAATCAGACGCATATGTCTTTTTTGGGCATTTGATTTGATGATGGAATGATTTTTGCAGGATGGAAAGGTTCCGAAAGCGACTGACAGTAAACATGGTATGTATGACTATGAATAATGAAGCTGTATTGTATGTATTGTTGTTGTAGTACAAGAATTATGAATTATGAAATCATTTTCTCAAATGGGTTCTTCTTACATATGGGGGTGTATAAGTAAGTGGGGGAATATTAATGGCGATTTTTTTATTATGTGTTGACAGGTTCGCAGGTTATGTCTGGTCCCACTACACCTTTGCCAGACAAAAAGCTCTTGCTGTTTATCCTTGACAGACTTCAAAAGTGTGTCTTTTATTTGTTTCTTTCTATCTTCTTTTGTTTTTTTGTTTTCTTTTATGTTTGGAAATTTATCAGTTCTTTACTGTTCATGATAACCATTCTGTAGAAAGGACACACATGAGGTATTCTCTGAGCCTGTGGATCCAGAAGAGGTGAATTTTTTTATGATACTACTGTATATATGGTATTTGAGTACTCCCAATTCCTAATTTCCTATCCCTTGAATTATGACAATGATATTTTCTTGCTGCAGCTTCCTGATTATCATGATATCGTTAAAAACCCGATGGATTATGGAACTATAAGGAAGAAATTGGATGAGGGATTGTATATCAGCCTTGAACAGTTTGAGGTTGGTGTTGCAATTTTGATCTGCTTACCTGACTCTGTCTTTGCTCGACAACCTTGTTACTATTCATTTGTTCAACTGACTTTCATTTTACTTTTCTGGACTGCGAGCTTTTTATCTATTTATATTCTCATTAATTAGAAAAATAATTGAAACAGAAGAAGTATCTTTTTAAGATAACATTGTATAAAATGTAACGTCACGATTCTTTATGATGCTACTTCCTCGTTTTCAGCATTCGGCATTTATGAACACTTGCCATATTCCATCATCCAAACGTACACAATTACTTCTCCCTCATTATTCATTTATTTGAATATTCGACTCATTTGATAGGCTACATGGAAAACGGAATGTAACTATACACAAAGTTTCTGAGTTGTGTATACTGTACATTAAGTTTGTATATAGAAGGTTTGCAAAATTGGTATTTCACAATATTTTGCACTAACTAGCGTATTGTGGAACATCATCAGTTTGTTCAAATTCCGCTATGCAATAGCACTATATCAGTTTTTTAATTACATTGCTTTTTACATCAACTTTTGGTAAAGTTCACATATCTGGTCATTGTAGTGTATTTGCACTAATTAATCCCACTTAGATTTGTGGTAACTTAAGGGCACCGATTAGTAGATTTAGGTTTTTTCGTGTTATGTTTAATTTGTGAGTACTTGCTAGTCTAATGCTCTTGCACGAATTTCTAACACACCGCTGCTTCATTTTTGCAGAATGACGTGTTCTTGGTATGCTCTAATGCAATGCTATACAATTCACCAGATACTATTTACCATCGACAGGTTGGGTGAAGTCTGCAGTCATATGTTTTACTATCATTCCTTCTTTAAACGTGGCATTTAAGTTAGAGACTTGACTTTTTTCTTAGGCCCGAGCAATGCAAGAAATAGCAAGGAAGGATTTTGAGAATCTGAGACAAGATAGTGATGATGAGGACGACGACGACGATGATAATGACAGTGAACCACCACAACCCAAAATTGTGCAGAGGGGAAGACCACCAGGCAAGCGCTCAAAAAAGTCATTGGGCATGTCACCAATAGAGTTTGCTGCTCCTGAATCTTTCTCTGATGCAACTCTTGCTTCTGGTGGGGATATGGCTAGTGGCTCCAATGGTTATAATCTAAGAAAAGCAGTAAGCAAATTTCAGCCGACGGATTCATCAGCCAGGGGTCTCCAATACAACAGTGGAGGTTATACAAGTTGGACGTCTGAATGGGAGAATGAATTTCCAGGTCAGAATCTATGTCTATGCCTTTCTAGTTTTTGTCCAATTCTGTATTTATTGGAATGATTCTTTAAATTATGTGTTCTTCCTTCTTCTTGCAGCTTCTGTTTTAAAAGCTGTGTTAAGGTATGGAAAGAAGCAGTACACGGTTGATGAGACCAGGCGTGACACTTACAGAAATCCAGTGGCTGTAGGAAATGAACCACCAGTATTGACTGCATTTGAGGATAATTCCAAGCAGCTTCTTGCAGTACGTAATTCTATTTTTCGTTTTCGTTTTCCTTTTTTGCAACAACCTGAGAGTTGCCTTTAATGAATTATATTAGTTTGAAAATCTTGTCCCTGTCTCTAGCTTGCTGTTAGTATCTCATTGTTCCAAAGGCTTTCTTATCAGTAACTTATTGGTAACGTAGTTTACGAACTTTTTCCTTTAAATCAGGTTGGTTTACATGTGAAGCACAGCTATGCAAGAAGCCTAGCCCATTTTGCCGCAGACCTTGGTCCTGTTGTTTGGAAGGTTGCTGCGAGGAAAATCAGCAGTGCTTTGCCACCCGGACATGAATTTGGTCCTGGATGGGTATCTGATGATGATGTGTCACAGAGGCAACACTCTGCGGTTCGTGATGAGAGAAATTCAGACACTTTTGTACCAGAGGATTATAGAAGCAGATTTCCTTCTCCTTCAAGAAAGTTCTCTCATGCAAATACATCAGGCTTGCAAAGTGGAGACGTGTTGATAAACAGAGAATCGAGTTACCAAAACGAAATGAATCCAGGCAGCAGTGTTAGTGGTGGGAACGAATCCATGATTCATGGGAGGATTCAGCAGGAACCCATGGCGCACTCTGATGATTTCGGCTCTAATCGTCGGTTAGGGTCTAATTTTTCACCTCAAATGACGATGGTAAGCCTTGCCGACTTAACCGGGTCTTCAAATGCTGGTAATGTTCCACAAATGTTTGGCATGGATACCTCAAACAGCCTTTCCGGTCATATTGCACCTACAAATATAAATCCGACCGCTCTCAAGGCTCAATTCTTTAACAAGTCGAGTCAGTCAGATTCCAGCAACTTATTAGCTCTAGAATCTGGATTTGATCCTCAAAGATTTTCTCAAGGGCTTACCGGAAAATCATCTTGGCAAGGATTGGAATTTCCTGCTAAACAGAATTCTGTTTCACTTGCTAATGACTTAAATGGGATAATAGGGGCAACAAGTTCACGCAGTTCCAATGTGGAGACTGGTCCTCATCTGCAGCCAAATCTTGCACTGCAGCTATGATTATATATTATTTTTCAGATGGGAATTTTCTCATTGAATTTTCAAACGTGATAATGTCATGTCATGAGGGAGAAAGTTAAAGTTCAATGGATCCTAGTCACATAGTAGTAGGTTTTATTGTAGTTTTACTGTGTTGTGTTTTGTTTCCTCTCATGACATGACATTGCCATGTTGATAAATAAGATGGGAAGATCCAAATCTCATTTTTCTATTATATGTGATATCAGAAGCTCTGAGAAGCTGGGCTTACATTTTTTTTTAGTTGTAGAGCCTTTACTTTGTACTTCTATTTTACTTCAATATTGATGTTGGCTGTACCATGTTTACAATTCGATTGGTATCAGCTCAGGACTATGACTTACGTGTAATTGAGACATCAAATGTTCAATAGTACTATTTCATTACGTCAGGTTTCGACACTTCACTTTCTCCGCCTTTTCTTTTTGCTTCTTTCTGTAACTAACAACAATGTATGTCTTTAACTACAAAGTACAACACATGTTTTTTTATTGTTGACGTTGTTGTTGACAAAGTACAACCCATGGTTGGTTGGACTTTGCATTGCGCGCCTTTAAATTACATAGATTCGATTTTTAAAGTTTGATTAGTTTATTTTTCGGTACATAATTTGATTATTTTATTTACACTGGCAAAGTTGAATGCCTGTGTCCCATTTATAAAATTCAAGAGATAACTTGTCCAAAAAATAGTTTTATTTTTTTTATAGAAGAAAAAATAGTTTTTTTTTAAGAAAGAATAAAACAATAGTTTTATTGATAAATGTTTAATGAGCATATTTATACCCGACTTTAAAGGAAAAACAAGAAAGGTTATTTAATAATAGGCATAGTCTAATTTAGAAGTATTTTAGCTAATTACTAATTTTCACTTTGTGTTAGAAAATTTAGAAGGATTAAACGCAATTTTATTTTTTTGATAAAACTAAAATTTCCATCGGCAATCAGTTTTTAAAAAATATTACCATAAACAATCCTTGACCGAGTGCTTGTAAACATTCCGACGCTTAACCCATTAATAGGGCAAAAGTTTAAGGTTTTTAGGTAGAAAGAATTGTATACCTCGTTTTGTTGTGAAGGGGTATATTGTATTTATTAGAAGTCCATATAGGATTGAGGCTTGATCCAATACTAAACACAGAGTTTATTATCTTTTGAAATATTTTAATTTTTTTGATTTTATTTGATTCTCAATATTATAGTTAATGATTTTTTGTACCCTCTTTGTTCCGAAGTAGAACAAGAAGGTTGGATGTATCATTGGACTGATAAGACAACACTATTGTTTGCAAATGTCAGTCATATGTGATGCATTTGCTAGAATTGTGTTTCACGTTACATGAGAATCATGAAATGCAATAGCTTGCTATTGCTAGTTAAATAATGAACGAACGAACAAACATAAAATTGAATTAAGGGTAAACGAATCTTCCAAAGTGCACAGAGGGATGTATTTCATTTATGAAGAAGCACCAAATCCGGTGCAGTACAAAGAAGAAATCAGCCTATACTAGTATCAACTATAGGGGGACAAAATGTGACACTGGTCCAAGATAGAACAATGAAGACAACAAAAATTCTATTCCGTGCATAAAAAAAAAGTGGAATAGAAAAAAAGAATGTAAGAGAGCACTATAATGAAATCCACCCAATCCAATCCAATCCAACCCCACAATAATAGTTTTCAACTGTTCCTATGTATGTATAGTATTGATCCATTCATGTTTACTTTTGTTGAGAATCTGTCCCCTCCGAATCAAAAAGCTATGTAAGAAGAAGAATCAAGCAATCAAAACAAAATATTCTCATCTAGTTTGCCAAGCCATTCTATATCCATTATGCGTGAACGATCCAAACCACTCACGTGTCAACAATTTCAGCCTTTGATCTCTAACTTCACAAAACCTGTGTGTCCAATCTTTAGGTTCAACAGCCTCAAATCCTAACCCAGGTGTCCTATCTTGCGAGTTTGGGTTCATAGCTTGTCTCCAATCTACAACATAAGCAGACACTCTCCTTCTAAATTTGCTCTTAAACTCAACCCACGCTTGGTACTTATAGTGATTCACCAAACCCTCTTCAGGACCAAGTTGTTTCGATATAAACCCTTGTTTCTCATTCACTTGAAAATGATGTATCACATTCCACAAACTTCTATCAACTGCTTCTACCAACACAATTGATTTGTGTCTTTGTTCCACTTTCCTTCTACACGTGTAACCTTGTGTTACCCCTTCTATCGGGTGTTGTCGTTGACCAGATGGCCCAAATTCTAAACACATCATTGACACTTGTCCAATTCTGCGATTCCCACCCTTATACTCCCGCGGTAAAATTGATTTCAATGAAGGTAATTCATTTGAATTGAAGTAGGACCCATTTCTCCAAGAGGGTAAATACGTGAATTCATCAACATCCACATACATAATCCATGTGCATAACCCTTTGGATTTTGAGTACAAAATACTGTGTGAGAATCCTGCTTCTTGAGTCTTTGGCCAAATCCAGAGCAACGTGCTTATATTATAACCCTCATCTCGAAGCTCCTTAATTATTCCCTCCAAATCATCATCGCTTCCATTATCATACAATATGAAATTTTCAACACCCAGTTTTGAATGATACACAACCCATTCCCTCAAAAACTTCGCCACGTTATAAACCATCGTGCATGCACATAGGAAATATTTGGGCTGGGCCTGTAAATGGGCCATGGGCCCAAACTTTTGAACTACTACGGGCCTGGGAGCGTAATATGCTACGGACGGGACCACGATGTTTTTTCCAATAATCTCGAGGGACACTCCGATTTTGGAATTCGAACCCAAATCAGACGGATCTGGATGCAGGCATCGGAAAACCTCTTGAACGGAGCTTGTAACGGCGGTGCGAATTCCGTCTCCGATTTGGAAAACACAGTTAAGCTCCTTCGCTGGCGTGTCGTAGCCTTGACGATGATTCACTCCTTTGGCAAACAAAACGACATCGTCTTCCATTGAAAAAGACTCGTAAACAAGAAAATTCCACCTCACAAGCTCCAGCGCCGGAGATTGATGTTGAAATTCATTTTCCGACGTTCCAGTTACCAACATAGGTTGAGAAAATATTCTCCGGCGCCAAATCGTACCAGGCATATCGCACTTGAACGTTGTACGGTTGGTGAAAGGTAACACACCAGAGAATTTCGCCGGAGACATTACGTTGTTGCGGAAAAGGCAGTTATATTCATCGGAAGAAGATAAAATGGTGTTTGGCGAAACGAGAACGAGAATCTCCCAATCTGGAAATAAAACTGAAAGTGTTGAGAATGAGTTTTTGAAGTTGATGGATGAAACACGACGTGATTGGTGTGAAAACTCGTTGACGATGTTGTTGTTTGCATTGGTATGAACGACAACGTGTTTTTTTGCGCTTAGCTTTCTTGGACGATCGTCTATGTCGTAATCAGGTCTCCAACCCGAAACAGCGTCACGAGAGAGATGAAGAGAAAATGCAGCAAATAAAAGAATAGCAAGTAATGAAACAAGGAGGGTTGTTCGTGGTTTTCTTCGCATGGTTTCCCAAGGACTGTTAATGAATGTTGTTGTTGAATTGTTAGAATAAGAGGAGTGGTGTGTGATTATTGAAGAATCTGATGGTGAAGAAGGTTTCATGTTCATATTTTCTATATAGATAGAGAGGGGATGGTGTAAGGTTAATTCACCACTCGTGTTGAGTTTTATTCATAAATAGGAATGGATTGGGAATATGAAAGATATTGACATAAATAATTGTAGAATGAATATGAATGTTTATGTTATTGTGTAATGATTTGATTGTGATTGGTGATGAGTGGCATAGCATATTGATATTGAAAGAGAAGTCAAATAGTTGTGGAGGATCTGTATGTAAACCAACTTTTCTGATTCCATAAGCAAAGCTAATAGCGAGGGAGCAACCTTTACGTGCTTGCACCATCTTCCTTTATTCTTACTTCCTTCAATAATACTAATACTAATTCAAATTAAGTATAAACTAATATACTACTTCTAAGTTCTAACAGATTTTTAAGAGAGTTTAATTGTGACACACATACTATTAAAAGTTGGGTCATGTTAACTTGCATCCTTAGCACACATGTTAAGCAACCCAAAAATATAAATTGTTTCTTAAATTTTGTGCATTTAATTAATTAAAAGTTAAAAAGATAAATTCAAATGCATTAATTACAACAAAACATTTCTACTTTTACTCCTTAACTTGTGTCTTGAAGACATTAGCTTAAAAGTTAAATTTGATTAATAATCTATGATCGATTAACGGTGTTTTTTTTTTCATAATATGAATTAAGTTCTTTTAAAAACGGTTTAAAAAAAATGGTTTCATTTTTACATAATATTGATAAAAAAGTTTATTAAAAACTTTATTTTATTTCTTTAATAAATAATACCAGAAAATTATACTGATAATTTTTTACAAAAAAAACTTTCAAGATATCATATAAGTGTCAATTGATCACAATACAACATCAATAATCAATCGACTACGAGAATCAAACAACGTTATAGAGTTGTGTAAAAAGCCATTTAACTGATCACAATAACTGAAATTAAATAATCCTACAAAAACTGAAATAAAATAAAATAATCAAATAAACAATAATAAAAAATAAAACTTATTTAGTAATAAAAATTATTTATACTTTAACAAAACAAGATAGATTCGAATAAAGTACATATTGAAATAGGATATAAGCTGGCAGCAGTTTTTATGGAATTGGCAGCATTATGAGGGTAAATTAATTACTTCATTGTATTTTTTTTTTTAGGATGTTTCGTTGTATATTTATTAAGTATACAATGTGCTCTTTCTTTAAAACACTTTTAAAGAAGACAACTAATATGCGGATTACATGACTAAATTAAAGACAACTTTAGACGTTAACATCATTATTCATCCTTCTCCTCCAGCAAATCTTCTTGGGTTGTTCTTTCTTTTCTTTTGTGTTTTCTTTTGCTTGATTAGCTTTGTAACAAAAAATATATTTATTAAGTATAAATTCATTGAATAAGTTAATATTACTATAAAAAAAGTATAAGTTGAAAACATTAGATATAATATATGTAAGATACAAAGAAGATGATACGTACTATCGTCATGATAGTATGGTTCAACTAAACTAACTACGATAAAATTGTTAGATTTAATTAACATTTAATTTGCATACATTTTTACTTTTTTCATTTTCTTTCTATCTTTATATTACATTTATCATTTTACTCTATTTTTTTTCTTTGATGGTAGAATAAGTTTAGGTGTTTAAAAATTACTACTATTATCCTTTCCATAAAAACAAATTATTATTCTTAACATTTTTTTTGTTGACCGTATTCAAATTCGCAACCTCTCAATTATGTGGGCGAG
>Ga0209282_1001358_pt1 | contig 13363 bp, 8 predicted proteins | sample Mtrugardesep15_FD_187529 | JGI IMG/M metagenome (GOLD analysis project Ga0209282, IMG submission 187529) | Root nodule microbial communities of legume samples collected from California, USA - M. trunc garden sep15 (SPAdes) (version 2) | ecosystem: Host-associated > Plants > Roots > Nodule...
TGTCTTCCTTAAAAGGGTATTTATATATACTATATATAAAGGAAATTATATCTTTTAACATACTTTTGGGTTCGAATTTTCTTTTCAAACATACCCTTAATTTTAAATACAAGTAACATATGTAACAAATAGATAAGAATAAATTTAAATATTAAAACAAATGTAACAAACACGATATGAATATATGTCTATCTGTTTTTTTTCCTTTATTATTTAAAAAGTATAACAAACTATATGAGTATATTTATACTTATTTTTTCATTATTCCAATTATACTCTTAAACAATTTTTTTATAATAAAGATTATTGTTTGTGTCATTAAAAAAAGCAACAAACATTTGTATTTTTATTTTTAATCAAAACCAAAATTTCATAAAAAAATACCGTTCATAATTTTCAAACGTTAACGCAATAAAAAGAGCGGAAAGACAGACACGTTTCGCTAGTCGGAGATAAAGAAACATACCCGAGGAGTGAGGAAGCAAGACATGTGTAAGTTTTTTTCCTTTTCTTTTTGTAGAAGCCTGTGCAAGGCTTGTTATAGCTAGAGCTTAATTTGAGTACCAAAATCCTTCCAAACCTCCATAGACCGCTCACAATTTCAATGGAGAAATGAGAGACAGCTATCTTCCCTTGCTCATACTTTTTTTGAACCTAGTACCACATCCAAAATCTGGCAATAACGAAGGCAGTGATTTCATTAAGATTTTTTTTCTTTACTTACCCACACTATAAATTATGTAAAAATCATATTCAATAATTTATGTTGCATTTCAAAAAATTATATATACATTCCCTCAATATATAGTGTTTAATAGTGGCGATCTATGGGGATTGGATCCTCTCTGCTGAAGTGAAAAGTCAAATAAAATTTGGGATGTATCTAAAAAATAAATAAAAATTGGGTTGTAAAAAATAGGAGCCGTGCATTTTCTTTTAGTCCTAGCAAATATATATATTTTTGTTTTTAATTTTTGCAAAACTTGGTCATGTAATAATTTGTTCATGTAATACGTGCAGTATTTTTTATTTTATTTTATTTATTTTTGGTAGAAATACGTACAGTATTTATTTTAGTCATTTATCAATCATATTGGTGGGATTAAAATAAATATTCTAAATATTATAAGGATTGATTTTATATAAACTTTGAAAGAATAAATTTTAGTCCTATCACTAGTTGATTGATATTCTTGGTGGTGGATTAAGGTATATAAACCTAACTTTTTTTTTCTTTCGATTTTCATGCTTTGTGAAGTAGTCTCCATCTTTGTATTAGTTACTCCACTGGGTAGGGTTGCTTGTTGACTTTTCACTTTTTTGTTTTCATTGTATTACGAGACTTTATCCTTGTTAGAGAGGTCTTGGATGTAACTTGGTATTCTCTTTTCCTTTTCATTAGATATATCATTTTCGCTTCTTAAAAAACAACAATGACCAAATCAAAATGTAATATATTTGTAATTGTTGATGCAAGCTTGATGATTGCAGTCAATGATGAGAAAATGGAGAGAGATCCGAACGTTCTGTCTTGTGTTGAGAATAGAGAGGATAAAGAGAGTTTTGTTTATGGTGAATTGTAACACTATAAATTGTATTGCATAGTGGTTATGATACAAGATATTGATATGAATTATATGAGTTATATCAAATGAATACCAAAGAAGTACTTATAGTCTAAGTTGAGTTACTTGCTCTATATGCCACTAACTAACTAATTAACTAGTTAGTTACTATCTAACTAACTCTTATTAACAAACATAATTGGATTTATCCACAACAGTAATGACAGGAAAACAAAAACAAAATTACAAAGACTAAACGTGCTATTTTTGCAAAGACTAGATACATATTTAAAATAAAAATAAAATAAAAGGTGAGATGGGGGTCTAAATATTAAAAATAGGAAGGATGATTCTCCTTGTTATATGCCTGCCTACTTGACCTCTCAAGTGGGCCTTTGTTGGGGGACTTCACTGGGCCGTAGCAAAATAAGAAAACCAGAGAATTTTTTTCACACCCTTCATCATTCTCGCACACATTCTAAATTTCTTATTTTAAACTTGTTTGAATTATATAATGTGAAGTATTTCTATGTTTCGGATTATATAATCTAAATCTCCTATAAACCCAGAAAACATCTTTAAATTATCTTGGTTCTTCCAATTATTGTTTCAAAACAGTCTAGAAAATATAATCAAAAAACATATTAGCAAATTTGAATTATATAATCTAAATTGTGTCAAACTCCTATCATATCAGTTTATAAGAGTAATTTTTTTGAAGGAAGTTTATAAGAGTAATTGTAGTCTATAGGTTGACACATTTTGAATTATATAATCTAAATACCCTAAAAACTTAGAAAACACCTTCAAATTATCACCGTTCCTTCTATTTTCATGTTACAACCGTTTGGAAAACATAATCCAAAAAACATATTAACGGTCCAGATTATATAATCTTAATTGTGTCAAACCTCACATTAGAGCAGTTTTTAAGAGCACTTGTAGTCTTTTATGTCGACATATTTTGGATTATAAAATCTGAATGCGTAAAACATCTGATTGTGTTCGGCCAAATTGTATCAACACATCGACCTTATCAATTCAATAATAACAGTGTGAGGTTTTTTTCAATATGCGAAAAGTTTATTCATAAAAACAAAATACATAAGCCTGAGGGGGATGTAAACCAAACCAAGTAAAAATAAAAGTTTTTTTTTTTTAAGAAAGGTAAAAATAAAAGAGAAAATAGAAAAATAAAACCACCTAAACAGGTCTTGCTTTGTTCCAATGACATATCCCTCTTGAAATTAAATATTGCAGGTTTCAAATTATATAATTTATATCTTTTTCCCTCAAAATAATAATTTTTTTCAACTTTCATTTACATCTATTTTTTTTAACTGTCTGCATTAACTTCTTTCAAGAGACAGAATCTAGTATATACACTTGTGTGATTCAAGAGTTGTTAAAATCAAAATTTCCACCCTAGTTATCATAATTTTCAGACATATAATAAGATTGCAATTGGCAATGTAATTGGGTAAGGTAGGTCCCACAAGCTCTATCTTAGAGATCTTGTCAAAAAATACAATACACCTCTATCTATCTTTGAGATCACATCATATCACAATTCATATTTCATCAAATTCACTTCTTCAACTGTGAACTATTTCACACTCTTCAAATGGAGATGACTCTTTCTTCCTCTTCTGCATTCTCTCTTCCTTCTACACCTTCCAAACCTTCGCTTTTCCTTCTCAGTTCTTCTTGCCCCTTCGCATCTTTCAAAATCCCACCTTTTTCCAAATGCCGCATCAGAGCTTCTATTGCTGTTGAGCAACAAACGCAACAAACCAAAACTGCGATTATTAGAATTGGTACTAGAGGAAGGTAATTCACTCTTTTTTGCTTCTGGGTTCTTTTTATTTTCGCTTAAATTGACCAACTTTAGCTTAATTTTGCATTTCACTTTTTTCCTGCTTCTGGGTTCTTTTTATTTTTGCTTAAATTGACCAACTTTAGCTTAATTTTGAATTTTTGTAGTGTTTATTTTAATGGGGTTAATTAATCTTGTGTTTAGGAGGATTGGTTTTGCCATCCAAAAAGGTTTAGCGGCGCAGGCCTTCTATTGAAGTGTAAATAATGAGTCAAATATAATGTTAATTAATTGTGTTTGATAAGGTTGTTTCACATTTTGACTTAGTGGATAGTGTGTTATTGACATTTGGTGATTTTTATTGCTGGCAGAAATTAATTTTGCTTTTGTGTGAATTTGTTAATTTCAAAAGAAAATGGGTTTTGTTTTATGCTAGACACATGTTTGATGTTTCATCATTTTAGGATTTTGCCATATATCAGTATTTTGTTTTATTGTTTTTTGTTTAATGCATGCATATTATCTCAACAGATCTCAATATACTTCCTTAGAAGATAATTTTAGAAAGGGATAATTGAAATAATGAATTAAATGCTTGCAATCATCTTGGTAGATATAAGTGATTTTTTTGATACAATTAGTTGTTTAAAAGAAAAGCAATCCCATCTTTGATTTCTTCGGATATGGAATTTTTTACTTGTAGTTTTTATTTAGTTGTTATTATTATTATTAGCTAGATGATTATGAATGCTTTCATTGTTGGTTTAACAAAGTTCTTATGTTTGCATTTAGAGCAGCCCACTAGCTTTGGCTCAGGCACACGAGACTAGAGACAAACTCATCGCATCACATACAGAGTTAGCCGAAGAAGGGGCAATTCAGATTGTAATAATAAAAACAACCGGTGATAAAATACTGTCGCAACCACTTGCAGACATAGGTGGGAAGGGCTTGTTTACTAAAGAAATAGATGAAGCACTTATAAATGGGGACATTGACATTGCAGTTCACTCAATGAAAGATGTTCCTACCTATTTGCCTGAGAAAACAATTTTACCGTGTAACCTTCCACGAGAGGATGTCAGAGATGCGTTTATATCATTGAGTGCAGCTTCACTAGCTGATCTACCGGCCGGAAGTGTTATTGGTACTGCATCACTTAGACGAAAATCACAAATCCTCCACAGATATCCATCTCTAAGTGTAAGCTAGTGTTTTCTTGATTTTTCCACTGTTCAGTGTCTTCCATATTGGTTTTTACGTCAAACCATAATTATTTTTTATTGGGCTGGTTCAGTTCTGATCAAAGCATTTAATGCATTCATAATGGATGTTTGAGTTAATAAACAAACATTAGTTTGTATAATTGTCTTGTCACCATTAACAACATGGAGAATGGTCGAGTGTAGAGTAATTGACAATGTCAAGCTTGAGAGTCATGCTTGAGGATACTAGGCAATACCCGTGTTTTAAGAGCTAGCCTTTTTATTTAGCTATTGTCTATAGCTATTTCCCATGCCTTCTTTCTTTATTTTTCTTGTACATTTTTTTCTTTGTCTAGTGTGATTTAATTGTTCTTTCATTACTTTATTTCTGTCATTTAGCTTTATGGAAAACTGATGGATTCTTATTGATTTTTGCTCAACATACAATTATAATCTCAGGTGCAAGATAATTTCCGTGGAAATGTCCAAACAAGGCTTAGAAAACTAAGTGAGGGGGTTGTCAAAGCTACCTTATTGGCCCTAGCTGGACTGAAACGATTAAATATGACAGAAAATGTTACTTCAACACTATCAATTGATGATATGCTTCCAGCTGTTGCCCAAGGTGCAATTGGAATAGCCTGTAGAAGTAATGATGATAAAATGGTGAGTGTTTAACCATATTTTATGAACTTGCCAATTGTCTGACTTGTTGAAAACACTTTCGTATTCAAATTTTGGTTGTATAATGTTTGACTATATTTTGTGAGCTATTGGCTGTTGTCAATCAAGTTAGAAGCATAGGTAGAGATATGACTCATTTTGAAATAAAACTTATTCAAACCATGCAATGACCCCCTTTACCCAATGTCTGAGAATTATTGTATTGGTGAGGAGCTATTGCATCTGAAATATCTCAATTGAAGGAGGGAAGGATTTTGTACTTGATATAATTGTGCAGTTTAGTTTTACCATATTTGGTCGGCTGATTTCTGCAGGCAGAATATCTTGCTTCGCTGAATCATGAAGAAACAAGATTAGCAATTTCCTGCGAAAGAGCCTTCCTTACGACTTTGGATGGTTCTTGCCGAACGCCTATTGCAGGGTATGCTAGCAGAGACAAGGATGGAAATTGCTTGTTTAGAGGATTAGTTGCTTCCCCCGATGGAACCCGTGGTATGAACATCTTTTGCAGTAAATTTGTTTAATTTGTGACTCATTGAAAGTTATCATTCTTAAGCTTGCCCAAACTCCGTTTGTGCAGTGCTTGAAACTTCCAGAATCGGTGCTTATTCGTATGAAGATATGATGAAGATGGGTAAGGATGCGGGTGAGGAGCTTCTTTCTCGAGCTGGACCTGGTTTTTTCAATAGTTAATAACCTAGATTATAAGTTTCAACACTCAATCGGTAACACAGGTATGGTAGGTTGTATTATCAGAGCTTTTAAAATGGGTGCATTCCTAGTCTGTTATTCTTTTTCAACTGAACTCCTTATCAGGATCAAATTGTTGTATTTTATTAGGTGATTGGAAAGCCAAATTTTTGTAATATTTACTGTTCCTGCAATAGTGAAGTTTTAGAATTCCTGCTTAACACGGAAATTTCAATAGGTGGTTCTGGACTCTGGTTCAAGAAAGCAACCATTAAAATATGTGTTGGTGTTGTTTTCTGTATAATGTCAAAAAATGTTGTACTGTTAATGTTGAGTTCCTAAAAATTTTGAAGTTGCAAAAAAGGGTTGGTTTGTTTAAATTTGAAGCTGATCCTGAGGGAATCAAAAGGAAAAACATTATCTATTGAAGAGATTCTGTGACAATATGTAGCATTCTGCAGGCATTGTTTTGTAGAGGTGTTCCTCCTTATTCATTATATATTCTCACTTCCTTTCATCATCCTTCTTGGCAGCCTTGGCATTTTGCCAGTTGTATATTCAGTGCTAATAGCTTGCATAAATTCTTGCTGTTTATTTCTGAGAAAAAATATCAATAAATTTGGTATACAAGTTATGTTTACGTTGATGTTTGTACCATGTATGTACAATTTTTTTTCCTTTTTCAAGCAAGGTTGTATCAGTTGTTTTGATATATTGTGTACAAAAAAGTTGTTAATAGATTTAGTGATTAGTGCACACAGTTGTGTACATTAGGTATATAAAAGAATTTGTTGCGTACCTTGCCAATGCAGATATGTTAAAAACTAATATTTAAAAAGGACGTAATGCAAGAAGCAGGATGATCATTCTATGAAATAATGAGGAAGCGAAAGATGCAGCATTTTGGCTTCTTGCCTTGGGCTAAATTTGAAGGCAGCATAGGAACTTGCACAACCTTGCTTTTTTATGGTGATGAGATTGAGTGCACTATTGAATCTCTCCCTGCTTCCCCCTCAATTGCCAGTTTGGGTCGTGGCATTCAAAATCTACGTGAATCATCTCAGGCGGTGATGCAAATAGAAGGAACTAGAATCAATAGAATCTCTTGTAAACAGAATAAGAAATGCAAGGGAACAATAGAGTAACAATATAATTCTTTTTGACATAGAGTTGTTTGTGGTTTTCTTCATGAATTGGTGATAACCTGATTGGTAAGAGTTCAGGAAATTCTTCTGCGCATAATTTTCTGTTGCAGGTCGAATTTTGCAGTGCATAGCTTAATATTAGGAAGTATACAATACACATTTTTCAATCAGAGTGGACATGATTTGAAAAATGAATATTTTTTCTCCCGCTTCCTAACCATGGTGTATAGTTTCAAATCACAACATCTATTCTTCCATTCTTTGATGTTGAAGAAATTTTTTGAAGCATCTTTGGTTCATATTAACCCTTGAAGTGGTCCTTATCTGATTTTGACTTATTATGCTAATCATGTTTGCTCCTCTGAAGCTAAGAATAACCCTAGTGTCATAGTGTTAATTAACATCTGACAAGACACTTATTGCTTAAATTCCTACAGTTTATGTCCTGGAATTATATATACATTTGCTCTGCTTTGCTTCGACTCCAGTATCTATAACTTTGAATTTAATACATTGGATTTTGATTCTCTGGAGATTGTTGTGTTTGTGTATCTGTTTATTATGAGTTACACACACGCTCCAGAGCAAAAAACGAGATAGTAGAAATTTCTTGCTACTGCGTCTATGTGAATGTGAGTCTGGCATGGTTTTGAATGGATACATAAACATGCTATGAGTTGGTAGTTGTGTATCTCGAGTTTTAGTTTTTTTCCCCTAGTTCGATAATATGGAAGAGAATTTGGCTTATACTCGTATTCTTTTTGGTTTCCTGTCCTGCATTGTTTTTAAAACTGATGGAAAGGGGACACTGGTTTTAGTATTTAGGACTCTTGTTCCAGTAGAATTTGTTTTTTCTGAGGGTCTTCAAGCTCATTCCAAACAGCCTTCTCTTGGAAGGCAAGGCACTGTGTAATGAATTTGTAGAGAAAATCTGATTCCTATAAAATACTGTTGCTTTTTCTAGGATGTGAATACATTTACATTTACATTTTAATTTAGTTTTGCTTTTGCTTTTATTACGTACAATCTTAGATTATCATGATGTGTATATTATGTTTAAACTTAGGTTAAGCTATTTAGGCCTTAGTGAGTATTACAATGGACTGTCATGTATAGGTGTTTACCATCCCTGGTTTTATTTTTCTCAAGTATTCTCAACTTTATTCGCCAAGTTTGAATTTCTCCCAATTAAACTCCCTTGATTATTTGAATTGTGCATCACTCGTGAACATTTCAGTACATCTATTTTCTCTTTCACATCATCCAAATCCCCATGCCGCCCCGGTGCCACCCATTTAAGGTTTTGCTATTCTTCCGGTCATTGATGAATTTTCTGTAATAATCAGTCAGTTTGAGAAATTGTCTCACGCCGTTCGCATTGTGGAGATGTTTTATGTTCCTATATGAGCTGAACATTTCCAAGGAGGTAAATGATGTTGACAATTTGAACTGTAGATTAGGATATCATAACATGTTTCTTGATATTCAATTACTGCGTCTTATGCATAACTGATAACTTAATAGGATATTAGGATATATCTCACACTCATACCACCATGTACCCACCAAGGGAGCACTTGGCATGGTGAGATTATATGCATTATCTCACCATGTCAACTTCATTATTGCTAACAAGTGCTAGTAATAATCACTCATACCACCATGTACCCACCAAGGGAGTACATGAATTACTGAGTTTTAAGACTGAATAATAATACCTATGAAAGCAACGACTTACGTACATGTGGAGTACGTAGTATGATGCAATTATTAGTATTTAAGGATAATTATGTTTACCTAATGTATGATAATTTATTTGATATTCTTACTTATATTCATATAATTTAAAGATTATTTTCATGATGCTCACAATTTCAAGAATGAATATACATATTCAGTCAATTCTAATATGTAGGACAGAGTCGGAGGGAGTCACATGTGCAATTTGTTAAAGACCACACTATCCATTGGAATGTAATATAAACAAAAATTATTTAAAAATAAATACGGTTCCTAAAATAAAAAATTCTTTCAACAAAAATAAAATAAAATACGGTTCTTAATTTATTTATTTATTTTTTTAAAATGCTAATGAGTATCCCTAAGACACTATTTAACGACCTTAAATAATAAATTATACTTTCCTCATAAAAAAATTAAACTTTTTTCACCTTAAATAACATTTGAATGAAATAGCACGAGAACTCTCCGTGTGCACTCGAACCTCCAAAAAAAAGCAATGTTAAATTTGGGCTAAATTACATTAGAAACCATTTAAATTATTTAATTTTAATAAATTGATCCTTTTATCATTTAAGTTCTTTAAGTTATTAATTGTCATAAGTTGGTTTTTAAGTTTTTCTATATCGATTAGGTCCTTTTAGTTTTAAGTTATTAAGATCTATTTGGATTAAACTTATTTTGAACTTACGTAAAACAATCGATGCAAATAAATAAGCTTCTATGTATTATTCATCAAGGTAGTTAAGAAAAAACAGTTTATAAAGATATAATTTTTGTTACTAAAAACTTATAAATTAACATAAAAACTTAACTATTTGTATAAGCTATTTTTCATAAACTAAAAAATAAATCAATCCAAACGGAGCCTTAACCTTAAATTTGTTGAAAAATAGAAGGAATTTGCCATTATGGTCGTATATATACTTTTTCACTATACCAAAACGTTATACCCAGTACTAGTGAGTTGTGATTTAACAGACGCTAGAGCTCTCTAAACGCCATCATCATCTTCCTCTTTTCGCAACAATGGCGATTACGTTTCCATGGAATCTCCAAAACCTATGGCCATTCTCAACATTCAAACCAAACAACTCCCTCAAGACCTCTCAACAACTCGTTTCCAAACTCAACATCCCTAACCAAACCAAACAATTCGTTTTCGCTTTTCACGATCCCAATTCCCAATCCCTAATTTACATTCTCTCTTCTCTCAACCTCTCCGAACGTTCTTCCTCCGACTCTATCACACTCATCAATGAAATCAAACCCGATGCTGTTATTGTTCAATCAGGTGGTAGTGTCTCCCCTTTTGAAGATGATGAAAAAGATGATATTTTGGTACCTACTTCTTCTTTTGGTGTTATTAAACGTTGTTTTGTTGATAAAATTGGTAGAGATAGATATGAGACTGTTGCTGGTGATTTTGTTCTTAAGGAGATTTTTGGTACTGGGTTTTATGGTCCTGTTTTAGCTGCTAAAAAAGCTGCTAAATTTGTTGGTTCCGAGTTTATTCTTGTTCAATCGCCTTTAGCTAATTCATGTTTCGGTAGCTGTAGTAATAGCGATAATAATAGTAATGAGAATAATTCTGGTGCAATTGTTGATTCTGGAAACCGTTTTACGACTATTGTGAATAGTTTGGTTCCTCAGCAGCAAGTTGCTTCGATTGGTTTGAAGAGATTTTCAATGAATAAAGATGTTAGGACAGTGTTGGCAGAGGGTTTATCTAGCTATATGGATCCACTTTTGATTGGTAGTACTAAAAATGAGTCTGTTTCGGAGTTGGGTTCGGTTGAAATTCAACCGAAAACTAGTTATGATACACCTGCATTTGCGAAGTCGATTTATCCATTGCTTGAGGATTTGCATGATATGTTTTCTGATTTACCGTCAATGGGGAAGGCGTTGGGGCATATTCAGAAGATGTTGTTGGACGTGAATAGAGGGGAGGTTCTTGATGCTAGAACTGTTTCTGAAATTTATACTTTTAGAATTGCGGTTGAGGGGCTTAGAATAGCTTTAAATAATAGGGGGATGCGGTCGATTGTTGAGAAAGGTGTTTCCAAGGCGAGTAAGGTTGAGTTCTCAGAGCTTCCGGTGGATGAAAAGTCGCAAGTGCTGTTTGCTCAGGCTATTCGTAGCCAGACTGATAGGTTTAAAACTATTGTGGCAGTAGTTGATGCTAGTGCCGTAGCGGGTATTAGAAAACACTGGGATACTCCTCTTCCTGATGATGTTAAAGAGATTGTTGGAGATTTAATTATGGACTCTGACGGTAAAGGGGTTAGTTTAAATCATGGTGACAGGAAGCGGTTATTAGCGGATAAACCTGTGGTTGCAGTTGGGGCTGGAGCAACTGCAGTTTTAGGAGCATCTTCTTTAACCAAGGTAGTCCCTATGTCGACACTGACGAAGGTTGTTACTTTCAAAATTCCAGCTTCACTCAAGATTATACTCGGTCAAATGCATAAAGTACTGAGTGTTTCCCTTGGTCCATCTAATACATCGGGTTTCATGAAGGCAGCTGCATCTGCTGAAAAGATTAGAGCCGTTACTCACGGTGTTATATACTCTGCTGAAAAAACCAGTGTTTCAGCTATGAGGGCAGCATTCTATGAAATAATGAGGAAGCGAAAGATGCAGCGTGTCGGCTTCTTGCCTTGGGCTACATTTGCAGGCAGCATCGGAACTTGCACAGGATTGCTTTTGTATGGTGATGGGATTGAGTGCGCTGTTGAATCTCTCCCAGCTGCCCCCTCAATTGCCAGTTTGGGTCGTGGAATTCAAAATTTACGTGAAGCATCTCAGGCGGTGATGCAAACAGAAGGAACTAGAGTCCAAAAATCAATAGAATCTCTTGTAAACCGAATAACAAAGCCAAGGATCAATAGAGAAACAATATAATTCTTTTTTATGTACAGTTGTTTGTGGTTTTCTTCATGAAGTGTTCATAACCTGATTGGTAAGAGTTCTGGAAATTCTTCTGTACATAAGTTTCTTTTTCAGATCTGGTCGAATTTTACAGTGCTTAGCTTTTATATTAGGAAGTATATAATACACATTTTTTCAATAAGAGTGGATATGATATGAAAAATCAATATTTTTTCCTCTCTTCCTAACTGTTGGGGTATTGTTTCAAATCACAACATTTATCCTTCCGTTTTTTGGTGTTGAAGATGATTTTTGGAGTATCTTTGGTTCATATTAACCCTTGAAGTGGACTTTATCTCTTAATACTTTGAAATTTTGTGACGCCGTAGTATTATTTGAATTGATTTTATGACCAACTGACTATTGAATATTCAAGCTCATAAAATGGGTTATTTTGCTGCAAGTGATCCTGAAATATAAATATCCTGTCTAAATATATCAAGATGTCAATTTGATCTGAGCCATCTATTAAGGAATTTACACCTCCAACCATGTAATAATGCAACATATTCTTTGCCCTACTGAAATGAATACAATGCTAATTTAAAGGTATATTGATTTCTTTTTAATTAAAGTATGAAGGATGATATCAAGTCTGGACAGTTTAATAGTTTTTGATTTATTATGCAAATCATGTTTGCTGCTCCGAAGCTAGAATAGCACTAATGTAATAGTGTTAATTAACATCTGACAAGATACTGATTGCCCGAATTCCTATAGTTTATGTCTTGGAAATTATATATACACATGCTCTGCTTTTCTCTGAGTCTAGTATATATAACTTTGAATTTAATACATTGGATTTTGATTCTCTGGAGATTGGTAGTGTGTTTCTGTATCTGTATATTACAAGTCAATGCAAAAAACACTAGAGCAGAAATTTCTTGCTACTGCATGAATGTGAGTCTGGCATGATTTTGAATGGATACAAAAATTGCAATGAGTTGTTAGGTGTTAAGTTCAAGTACCTGGAATTCAGTTTTCCCCCTTGTTTGATAATGTAGAAGGGAATTTGTCATATGCTTTTTGGTTTCCTGTCCTGCATTATTCTTAAAAGTGGTGGAAGGGGGCACTAGATTTACTATTTATGTCTCTTGTTCCAGTAGAAGTTTTTTATGAGGGGCTTCATGCTCATTCTGAAACAGCATTCTCTTGAACGGTACTGTCATGCATTTGTAGTGAACATCTGATTCCTGTTAAATACTGTAGCGTATTCTAGGACGTGATGTGATCCATTTGCCTTTTTTAGTCTGTAAACCTATTTTCTGCTTGGGTTGAAAATGCATTATTAAGTTGATATTGATACAATGAAGAGATAGTAGAAGATACCAATTACTTTCAAAACTCTGCCAAAATTTTCTGTCCATTGGTTTCTTGGTCGTTAACTCTTGATTGGGTCCATTAGTTTCTTGGATGTTAACTCTTTCTCTATTGCATTTCTCAGCAATAGCATCTTCCAGCCAGTTGATATTTGTACTCAGCGGATCCTGTATGCACAATCTGAACAATAAACAAAATATACATTTTAGTTTTAGTTTTAGTTTTGTTTTTGGTTTCTCTCTCTCTCTCTCTCTCTCTCTCTCT
>Ga0209282_1001359_pt1 | contig 13360 bp, 10 predicted proteins | sample Mtrugardesep15_FD_187529 | JGI IMG/M metagenome (GOLD analysis project Ga0209282, IMG submission 187529) | Root nodule microbial communities of legume samples collected from California, USA - M. trunc garden sep15 (SPAdes) (version 2) | ecosystem: Host-associated > Plants > Roots > Nodule...
TTTATTCAATTCAATTGTTCTTAATGCTTTTTATATCCTGATCACATATAAACATGATTTAATGAGAATGAATGACTACTGACCATAGCGTTCAACTTAGATAGAATTGAATTGTTCTAATAAACAGTGTTAGTCTAGGAATGGATAATCGTTTGTTAGTGATATTAGGTTAACGTGCTTTAAACCTTCAAAGGTTATTAGACCACCTAAGGGATTAGGGGTTGTAGTTTGAGAAGAGGGTCATAAGTCAAGGGATTGATTAGGGCTAATTTGTTAACTATCGTGGACCTAAAGAACCATTCACAAGAATAGGTGCAATATACCAATTAGGGGAACTTAGATGATTCGAAAGACCTGATCTCATCTCTCTTATTCTTAAAACCAGTCTTTACTTTTATGCAAGTAAACCAATCTACTGTCTAGTGGCAAACAAAATAACGTCTACACATCTTAAACTAATAACGTTTTCTAATTGTTGAGATTAACATAGTCGTTGTGGGAACGATATTTTTATTACTTCGATAATTTTTGGTGCACTTACCAATTATTCATCAGTTCTGATGCTTGAGAAGAGCACGAACCTTTTTAAGTAAACATTAATAATATATTTTGTATTAGTAATATTATTATATTAAATCTTGTACTTTGATTAAATTATAAACTTACCAACCTTTTTAGTATTATTGTTATAAAATGACATTTTGTATATTTAAATGTATTATTGTAAGTTAGAAACGAAAAAATGATATCATATATACAATTCTTTTAAAATAACATGTTAAATATCAAAATAGAGTTTAATTTCATTAATCTATTAGCTCGTTAGTGTATTCAAACATATGTCAAATTGCTTATTTAAATATCTTCATATGAAGTAAGATAACATATCAATACTTAATTTTCAAAATATCATATTCAAACTTAAAAATAAGTCCGACAAACCACATACTGAACTTAAACCTTAAATTTTTTTACCAAACTTTATACCTTATAAAGTTTAACTCGATCCAACTTATTCTCACATGTACTTAAGAAATGTGAAGTTAGATAATTTTGTTGATAAATAAAGACAAGAGTACTTGTAATAATAGATTGAAAATTACATTCATTTTGGAATAAATTCATTTTACAAATGTGGCATCCATTGTTAGAGGTAAATAATTCTTAATTCAGTTAGTGACTTCCATGCGTTTGTTAATTTGCATTTTGAAAAAGCAAATACCTTTGGTTTAGTAGAAAACAAGTTTTTGGAAACAATTTCCCATATCATAGTGCATACCACTACAGTTAAACACAGCAATTTTCTAATCTAATAAAGTTCTTTATGCATAACATCCGTCCGTGGATCCCATCTGGCACTGCCACCTTTGTTCTGGCCTTTACCTTCTCCTTATGCACGATCCTTCACGTTCCGTAAAGAGCATTCACTCATTAATTTTACTTATTATAAAGACCCCAAATCCATTGTAAAATTACACCATCTCTCCTCGGTAAGATTTTGGATCAACAGACAAATATTGATATTGTTAAGTTGAATAGTTTTTATAGAAGTTTAAACTCAAAACCTCGTAATTATGTTTGTGAGTTTCAACGATAATTGTCACTTTATCTATCGACTAAGTGTATGTTTGATTTATGTGTGAGTTTTAACGATTATTGTCACTTTATCCATCGACTAAATGTATATTTGATATTACAACTATATATTAAAATTATGGCGATTCATTGTGATTTTTCAAAAACTACAATTTATAATTTATACCAAATCAATATGGGATTCCACTTGTGTGACATTGTAGCGAGACCCAACCACAATGTAACGGTAGGTTTTTTATTTTCTTCTTTCTCTTTCGCAAAACATTTTTGTTTTATTTAAAAATGAGAAATCTATGTTGGGCAATGTCATTTAACATTCCCACCACAATATCACAGAAGTAAAATCCATCAATATGAATTATCTTATTCCTCATCGTGATACCGAAGATGCCCCGAAAAAATTATGCTTTCACCCATAGGAAGGGGTATTTTGGTCACAAAATAAAATCAAATATCCAAAATAAAAATAAAAAAACAGTCCTTCTTTAGACTACACTAGAAGCTCTCTTCCCAATGTCTCCTTGTCTCAAAAACAAAGTACTACTAGTACCTAAAAGAACCTATCACTATTTCCTTTCTTCATTCTTCCCCTGCACCTCCACTACACAGACATAACCCAAACCATAATAACCTTTCCTTAAACAAAACCACATTGTCTTGTTGATGAAGATGTTTCAGATTCAAGTTTTCAACCACAAAACAGACAACTACACTACTGTAACTAAACTGTCCTAGTTAAAGTTCTTGTTTTTTTCCACACCCATAAAACAAAAAGAAAAAATCAACTTTTCCACTTGCCAACAAAAATCAAAGTTCAAAACAATCACTTTTTGCAGAAACCACTACACTACCCATCTTCACTTCTGATCTCAAAATGAGTTCAAAACCATAAAAAAACCATTTTTATTGTGTTTTCTTTGATCTAGTTGAAGAAAAAGAAAATGGGTTGTTGCTATTCAAGAGTTGAGAGAGAAGAAACAGTTTCACATTGTAAATCAAGAAAACGTTACATGAAACAGTTGGTTGAAGCAAGACATGCTTTTTCAGCTTCACATGTTATGTACATTCGTTCTCTTCGTTCAACTGGTTCAGCTTTGTTTCACTTTGCTAACGCTGAAAAAACCACTCATCTTAACCACCATCTTCCACCTGAGCCACAACCCATTCTTCCACCACCGCCGCCGCGTGCTCCGTCGCCAATGCCGCCGCCACCACCTCCGATGAGTCCTAGTTTGAGTTCTTATACGTGGACTTCTGGTACTGGCTCACATTCATCTGCTCTTCCTCCACCACCACCACCGCCGCCACCTCCACCGCCGGTGATTTCCTCTGGTTGGGATTTCTGGGATCCTTTCATGCAGCAACCTCCACCACCTCCTTCGTCACGGTCGGCGACGGAGGAAGAGTGGGAAGCTACTACTACCACTGGCTCTGAGGTGGTTGTGATGGCAGGTGGTGCGGCGGCGAGTATGGCAACTCCGGCGAGTGGGGTTGTGGGGTACTCTAAGGAGTCAGGAAGTGAGCTTGCAATGGTGGTTTCTAGGAACAGTAAAGATCTGGTTGAAGTTATTAAAGAGCTTGATGACTATTTTCTTAAAGCTGCTGATGCTGGTTCTCATGTTTCATATCTGTTACAAGTTCCAAGTTCTGGTTTTTCTGATCATAGTAAAGCAAGTAAGTTTTACATGCATGTCACAAATTTTGGGTTGTTTTTGTTTAGTCTTTTGAGATTTGAAAATTTGGGTTGTTTTTGTTGAGTGTTAAATTTAATGGAGTCAAATTTCCTTTTTTGTTTATTGTTAATTGTTTTGTGTTGTTTAAGATTCAAGTTGGTGTTTTTGTATTTGAATTTTGAAGGTTGTGATGTAATTGTACTTGATGGTGGTAGGTAAAATGTACGGAAATGGATGGAATTTGAGTCCATCAATGTGGGCTTGGGGTTCTTCAAGTCCTAAACTGAATGGATTTGGCAAGCTGTCTCAGGAAGTTTCTGTTGGTAGTTTTAGGGCTAATAATGGTGTTGGAAATGGTGGACACTGCTCTACTTTGGAGAGGCTATATGCATGGGAGAAGAAATTGTACCAAGAGGTCAAGGTGAGTAGCTCTTTTTTTCTTTCCCTATGCCTTGAAAAAGCACACATTTAACGAAAAGCAATCCCGGCCCGGCCGTTAAACTGAGATCGAACAGCTCAAATTACTCAACAACCAAATCGGTTTTAAACGACCTTAGTTGTTAATTTCAGAATTAAGATTTAAAATTGTGTGACACAAGTACCGCACCAAATCCAAATCCTACTTAGAGGATAATATAATTCTAATAAAACAAAAAGAAAAAAGAAAAATAAAGGTTGAAGAAGGTTTTGTCTTTTGTGGGCATAAACTTGATGTGGGTCTAGTGAAGGAATCTTGCTCTTTGCAACCAACATTATGTGGAGACTATGGTTTTCTATTAGAAGTCATGTAACTTTATTTGCCCTCAATTTTTTGAAGTCTCCAAACTAAGGTTGATTTGATAATTAAAGAAGAAATCTCACCTTTTTGTCATTAGATTCATTAGGTGATTTGATATTTCCATTAATAATTGCTTAACTTCGATGATATTTTTTGTTGGTTTTAAGAATGCTAAAACAATAAAGATGGAGCATGAGAAGAAGGTGGAATTGGTAAGGAAGTTAGAGATGAGAAGGGCTGATTATGTGAAGACAGAAAAGGCAAAGAAAGAAGTGGAGAAGTTAGAATCACAAATGATGGTTGCTTCTCAAACCATTGATAGTACATCGGCTGAAATCGTTAAATTAAGGGAGATAGAGCTCTACCCTCAACTCATTGAGCTTGTTAAAGGGTTAGTCTTCTCTTTTTCTCTAGTGCATTTTTCAATTTTTTATACATAACATAACTTTGCATAGTAGAAGAAAACAGTAGTATAGTATTTTTTTTTTTTTTGGATTATCGGTAGTATAGTATTAGTAAAAACTAACAACTGAGTAATATGTAAGCAATTCAATAAGCGTTTTTGGAGCCCATCTTAACCATAATGATTAGTGAGCCCCCAAGAACCATCTTGCCTTAACTTTTCCTTATTAAAAAAAAAAGGTCTTGTTAAATTATGCGCTAACATATTACACAACAAGGAAAACCCATGAATTTGAGATTGGACGGTTGTGATTGAAAACTGTGACTCAGTTAAATGCTAAGAATCTGTCTTGAAGCATGGATTGCATTTTGTTTGGTTGTGATCTGATCCCTTTGGAGTCATTGCTTGTCTGGGAGAGAGTTGACAGCTGTTTGCTGTGTGTAGTAGTAGAGTAACAATCAAGTACTAGAACTGGTTCAGAGTACATGCCTAGCATAGTAACGGTATAAAATATTGTTTTAATTTTAACCACTTTATAGTTTTTGCTGGATTTCATTGTGTTTCTCACTTGTTTTTGGTGAAGACAAATACTGAATAGACTTAGCTTGACAAGTACAACATGTACTACCAGAATCTCGTTTTTTGAACAAGTGAGATGAATCTCTAAACCAACCCTTTTTCTTGTTCTTGGTGATTTCTTGTTGGTTTGTACCATATATTCTCCCAATGCACTTTTATATGGATGCATGATTTTGTGCAACAATAGATGGGATATTACGTGGTTCATGCATGACGGTTCTTTTCTGCTCATAAATAAAACCATGTCCATGATATACTTTTTCCATTACTTTGGGAACTCACTCGTACAATATACACTATTTAGAGACAGGATGAATAAAGTGGTACCTTGTTGTGGACAGGTAATTTGACCTGTGTCAAAGATTAAAAATTATATTCTTCAATGACCATTTTACTGAATGATTGTCCTAAATTAAACTAGTGTCATTTCAGATTTTCAAACAGAATGTGTAGCACTAGCATAATTTCTGCTTGCTGGATTATTCAATTATGGATAAAAAAATATTGTTTTCGAAGGATCGACTCATTTAAGTAATATTAACCATTGATAAATAAATCTATAGTTGATATCACACAGACACATGTATAACAAGTTATGAGTGTGTTAAAATATCAATTTATGCTCTTCTCACTTTATTTTGTACTCACTTTAGAGTAGCTGAATTCATTTTGTTATTTAATAAAAGGGTCTTGTTAATGAGTGCCCCCGAGGCACTCTTTAAGCATTCCAAAATAAGCAATTATTTTTTAAAAAAGTCAAATATTTCGATTTCCGATGCAATGATTACACACTTTTTCACAAATACTTGCTACTTATAGTCCTTAAAAAGTGCCTCAGGGGCACTCGTTAACATTTCCCTTAATAAAATTAGTCTAAGTGAGCATTTTGTGCTTCTTGTGTTGACAGGTTGATGTGCATGTGGAGAAGCATGTATGAGTGTCATCAAGTTCAGAAGCACATTGTTCAGCAACTGGAATACCTCAATACCATACCATCAAATAACCCTACATCTGAAATTCATAGGCAATCAACACTTCAGCTGGAGCTTGAAGTACAGCAATGGCACCAATCCTTCTGCAACCTCTTCAAGGCCCACAGGGACTATATTGAATCCCTCAGTGGTTGGCTAAGGCTCAGCCTTTACCAATTTAGCCGAAATCCTCTTAGTAGAACAACTGAGGAGTCGAAGATATTCACCCTCTGCGAACAATGGCACCTTGCCGTTGAGCATATACCAGACAAAGTAGCATCTGAAGGAATAAAAAGCTTGTTGACAGTTATTCACGCGATTGTAGTTCAACAGACGGAGGAGCATAAACAAAAGAAGAAGTCGGAGTATGCGTTCAAGGAGTTCGAGAAGAAGGTGGTTCAGCTTAGATCTTTGGAGTGCAAGTATGGTCCGTACTCCATGTCGGAACGGTCTGGTTCTGTGAGAAGAATGAAGGACCCTGTCGTGGAGAAGCGAGCTAAGGTGGAAGCTTTCCGAGCAAAGGCTGAAGAAGAGAAGATCAAGCATGAAAAGGCAGTGAGTGTTACGAGGTCGATGACACTGAATAACTTGCAAATGGGTTGTCCTCAAGTTTTTCAAGGGATTGTAGGGTTTTCAAGTGTGTGCACGGAGGCTTTTGAATCTGTATACAACAAAGCCAAAGTTGCCGAACAGGAGCGTGATGTGAAGAGAATATTACCTTAGGGGAATTGAAGTGGATCTGTATAGATGATCAATCACCCTTTTTCCTTATAATCTCAGTAGACTGCAATGTAGCACTGTATTGAAGTCGTGTCCGACAATGACTCAACACCCACACATGTAGTTTACATTAAAATATTTCACATTTTCAAATGACTACCGGTGTCCATGTGTGAGTGTTGTGTCCATGTCCGTGCCATGCCAGTGCTTCATAGATAGATTGTATTTATTTATTTACACCTAGTAATATCATGAAATTTGATACCTGATACTCCTGCAACCCAACTGCAATGGAGGCGATTGGAAGAGTGAAATATATTTTCCTTTTGTTATTCCTCACTGAGTCATACATTCTGTGAAACGCGGTAGTATGGTTCTGAACATCCGGTGTGACCGGCAAGACACGTTATTTCTAAATGCATGCAGTGGAAGCAGAAGCTGCCAACTTTGCTAGGTGAGGGAACGTTGCAGCATTTTTCACTTGGTTCGATTATATTACTGTAAATATAATTGCATATATAGTTGATATAAGTGGATAAACGTTGAAGCACTTTTCACTTTTTTCTCCTTTCAGTCACACTTTTCTTAAAAGGATCGTTTACTTGTTACAAGGACTATTGACCAAAGTTGGTTTTGTTTGTGCATACTCTGTTTTGTCTGAAAATTTCTGGAGTTTAGCTTAATATGTTTGGTTTTGTGATGATAAAAATTAATTTTGAATGAATTGGTTTTGTGAAATTGGTTGTATTTAAATGCGCCTTGAACGTGAATTGGTTTATGTTTAGATACATCTACATATAAGAGAACTAAACAACGAAGAACAATAAATTAAGTGCAAAATTAATGTTTGGGGTTAAACACTACAAATTTTAGTGTACGTTTGGATTATAGAGACTCATCGTGATTCTGTCCATCTCACCACCAATTTAAGCATGCATATGATTTCAAGTTTTAATTATATAGGCAAAATCAATTATAATCTCAACATCACTTAAACATCAAAATAAGTTTTATGCATCTAAATCACATTCGATACATACTATAGTTTAACTTTTTTACAACTATACCTAGAGTGTTTATAATTTTTCCATTTCAAAATGAAAATTTGTAAAACAATCAATGATAAAGTCGAGGGTAGTTTGGTACAAAACTAAATAATTTTTAATTGTTCATGGAAAAATCTTAAAATTGCGTACAAAATGTATGGAATGAGTGGGTACCTTTCTATTTTTGAATAAGTTAGACTCCTCTTTCTAAACTTAAATTATATTTTTCATTCTTTTTTCCCTAAAAAAAAAATCATTCTTTTTATGTTAAAACATACACTCCCTTCCAGAGATGACAATGGACAGGGTATGATAGGATACTATGTTGCCCTTCCTCATATATACAGTTTCAATGTATGTGTGTGTAACAACTTCAATACCCGTATTCATACCCTCTAGGTATCTAAGTGCTCGTATTCATAACCCACATTTTAACAATAGAGAAAAGTCTTCCCACAATTATTTATCTTCAATTTTTGTAACAGTTTATTTGTTTATCCTTTTTCTGGTTCAAATCATTCATACATGTTATTTTTCTTTCTCGATGTTTTGCTCAAAAGACGTTGATGTGTCTTTTGCAAACCAAAATGTTGTAGTGATACCCATAATGTAGAAGGAAAAAAAAGACGGTATTATAATTTAGACCAACAAAGAGAAGAAAAAATTCACCATAATGTAGAAGGAAATTACATATAGAAAATAGGGAATTAAAAGTTTTTATTTTAGGATGATCTGTCAAAAAGATAGTAATAATAATATTTTTTTTTTAATAAATCAGATAATAATATTATTAGATGCTAGTGTATATGAGTTTTATATTGTAGATATGTAAAAATTAATTTGTTAAAACAAAGGTTGGAATGTAAAATTTATAATTTATCTTATTTCCTTTCATAGTTTATATAATATGTTTTTGTGAATGAAAATAGATAATAAAAAAAAATGCATAATAGATATTTAATAATATTAAAATGACCTAGAAAGTTTAACAATGGATGAGAGTGTAGATTTTTTTTTGAAGCAAAGGGATGAGAGTGTAGATTTTAACATAAAAGAAGAGATAAATGTAATTCAATCATCTCTTATGAAAGGATGATATTATTTTTCTCTAATATATTTTAAATAAGAGAAGGAGGGGGAGTATATTTTATTTTAATATAAGAAGGGATAGTAGTGTAATTTAAGAATCTCTCAAGATAAATTAGCGTAATTTACTCTTCTATTTCTTATTGTAAACATCTTTGAATAATTTTACATATATCAAGAAAATTAGATAGCATATTAAATTTATTTATTTTATTCATTGATGTTCTAAAATTGCCATTCAGTTTATATACTTTAATTAAATATTGACACTGAAAGATAGTCAATTAATTATGAACATTTTTTGGTACCAACGAAAATTATGAGTAATTTTTGTAGAAAATAACTAATACATCTGGCAATTTGAAAAAAATAAAAAATAAACTTAAGTAAATAGGTTTTTTTTTTCAAATATGACTTATATTTAGGTAGAGACTCGACTTTGAAAAGATTTCATTTGGTCATGATCTAATTAACAATTTGCAAGCACATAGAGTTGATTATACTGTCAAACCTTCAACTTTCATGCTTGATCCAAAACTTTTCCAACTCACACGGCATCCTTTGGATTAAACTATTAGTATTTTAGCCTGTTGTAAAAAAATAATATTAAAGCCTCCTTGACACATAATTTGTCCATATCATAGCACCTATCATTCAGAAAATTCTCCCGGGCACGTATAGAAGAGACTTTTGTTTTAAGTTTTAAAATTGAAAACTACAACAATGTTAATAAAATTTGTTTTGTCTATTATAAATACCACCAAATTCTTAAGTATAAGCACCACTCATCTTTCTCACATTTAACTGCTTACTAATCAACCTCAAAGCAGTTATTTGTTCTCATTGTTGTCACATTTCACTAGCTACAATGGCTGCTAATAATCAATTATATCATATTTCATTGGCATTGGTTTTCTGCTTGGGATTGTGTGCTATTCAAGTCACCTCTCGTACTCTTCAAGATGGTTCCATGCATGAGAGGCATGAGCAATGGATGAATCACTATGGCAAAGTCTATAATGATCATCAAGAAAGAGAGAAGCGTTTCAAGATATTCACAGAAAACATGAAATACATTGAAGCTTTCAATAATGGTGAGAGTAACAAACCATACAAACTAGGCATTAATCAATTTGCAGACCTCACCAATGAGGAGTTTGTAGCATCTAGGAACAAATTCAAGGGGCATATGTGCTCATCAATCACAAGGACAACCACTTTTAAGTATGAAAATATAAGTGCAATCCCATCTACAGTGGATTGGAGGAAGAAAGGAGCAGTGACACCTGTGAAGAACCAAGGCCAATGTGGTAAGTATCTATCTAAAAACTAATGCATTTAATTCAGTATGTGATCAAATATTGAATTTTCATCTAACTCCGGTAAATTTTAATTTGCATTTTGTAGGATGTTGTTGGGCGTTTTCTGCTGTTGCAGCAACTGAAGGAATTCATCAGTTGAGTACAGGAAAGTTGGTCTCTTTATCAGAACAAGAACTTGTTGATTGCGACACAAAAGGTGTAGACCAAGGTTGCGAGGGTGGTCTAATGGATGATGCTTTCAAATTCATCATTCAAAATCATGGACTCAACACTGAAGCTCAATACCCCTATCAAGGTGTTGACGGAACTTGCAGTGCAAACAAAGCATCCATCCATGCAGTTACAATTACCGGGTATGAAGATGTCCCTGCCAACAATGAGCAGGCACTGCAAAAAGCTGTGGCAAATCAACCAATTTCTGTAGCCATTGATGCTAGTGGGTCTGACTTTCAATTTTACAAAAGTGGTGTATTTACTGGTTCATGCGGAACTGAGTTGGATCACGGTGTCACTGCCGTAGGATATGGTGTCAGTAATGATGGAACCAAGTATTGGTTGGTTAAGAATTCATGGGGAACTGATTGGGGTGAAGAAGGATACATTATGATGCAAAGGGGAGTTGAAGCTGCTGAAGGGCTCTGTGGCATTGCAATGCAGGCATCTTACCCTACTGCTTAAATGTCAAACTTAATACTTATGTAAATGTTACCTAAACTTTGTAATTCGACCTAAACTGTGATTGTTTGTGCATTTATCAGCTACATTCATCATGGTTTCTAGTTTCTACAACTAGTTGTGTATATTCTATACATCTACATGTTATACTTGTGCATTTATCAATACAATGAAGATATTAAGAGTAAATCTTACTGTTCACTCTTCTCTTTCTTTAGTTAGATTCTGTTATTAGCTTTTCTAATTTTAAAATCCCGCAAATCTTCTTTATAACTTACAAAGGGCTCTCAGAAAGTGTTTCTCTCTTACAACTCTTGGCTTTTGACAAACTAAAAACTTGTCAATAAAGTAACATTGGTTTGGGTTTTTGAAATATAATGCAAGTCAAACATATACAAGAGGAATATTAATTAATGATAATTTAGAGCAAACTTTTGTAAACACTTCAATTAAGCACTTATTTAACAAATTATTTTGATAAGCTTATTAGATAGTATTTAATTATTTATAAGTTACTCTAATGAGCACAATAAAATAAATTTAAAAGAATTTATAGACAAAAGTTATTTTTTATAAATATATTCAAACCTGATGCAAAACATATATAAACTCATTCAAACATCACCTTAATCAAGACTACCAGACTCATGATACTTCATTGCCAATGTATTTGGTAGACTGTAGAGCTTCCAAATCCCCCCAACAAATGAAGAGATTGCCGAAATCTTCCAGAAATTGAAAAATCCATCAACTCTGATATCACAATTCCAAACAAATTTGGTATGTTAATATGTTTTGAGATTTAACACCTGGACGTAAGCTTGCACCAAACTAACATGTATTGCTTCTCTGTTTTCATGTCTCGTAAGTCATTAAGCAAGTTTCAAGCATGCATTAATCAGCTTTTAGATTAAAAAGTAGATGAGAACATCAATCTGCAGTTCTGATAAAAATGACTGGTATCTTTAGTGCATTTAGTGAAGATTGTTTTAGGTAATTAATTGTAAGACTTGATAAATCCATTCAACTCGCTCTTTAGTGGATGTTTGGTGATACAGATTGCTTCAATTGTTAGTATAGTTGCATGTCAATCAAACATTAATATCTTTCAACATTAACATATCAAAGTGGCCAAAAAGATATCTTTTCATATATTTTTCAACCTATCTATTGGATACAACAGCACACCTGCGGTGCAACCAAGTTAAACGTTTATCCTTTTTGAGAGACAAAAATATCTCTCTTGCATTAGGATTGTTGAAAAGATCTAGAGCAGCAAAGTATAGCTGTTGATCAACACCTTCCATTAAATCTAAATCCTTAATACAGTCAGATATGCTGTATTTAGAGTTATGTTGCTCTATAGCAGCTGCCCTCATCTTTGAAGCAGATGCCATCTCTAATATAGCGTCTGCAATAGCACCATCAACTCCTTTACGCCCTCTTTTGCGACTACTACAAGTTTCTGTAGGTGTAGTAGCTTGAACTGTTTGAGGAACATTGGTCTCTTCCTCATCCTCGGATTCAGATGAAGACTCATCTTGGTGTGTGCTCAACAATTCTGGACAAGGAGCTCTAGGAGTGTGTTCACTATCAGATGCAGCATATTCATGTTTTCCGTTCGTTGCTGCCTCAGAGAATATTGTACATAGCTCCTTAAATATTGGACAGCCACCACTTTTTACAGTCTCGGCGTCAGGATTGTTCTGTAATTTTTCAAGAGTTACATCAAGTATGTAATACAGAACAGCGAATAGATTGTGCTCAAGTACAAGGAAACTAGAAATGATTTGGCTTCTCTAAAGTGAAAGGAAAGATTGGGGATTATTGTTATTTATCAGAAGATCAACGGTTAAGATTTAAATAACTTCATAGTTTGTCAAGAATGTGCAATGCATATTATTATAATCTGAACTGTTGATTTTTCAATTAATAGCTATACTCTCCAATTTTCCGTCTTAGGTAGATCCCCTTACTTTAGAAGAGGGGTAAATCCTAATAGAAACAATTCAAAAGTTTCCTCTTGAAGAAGGACCATTTTGTTGTATTCAATTAATAACAACAAAACAAATGATGGATGAACATACCTTGATGTATTCTTCCCAAATTTCATCATTCGCAATTATAGCTCCCGTGGCTTCATCCCAAACAAAGTCACCTTCATCAAGAATGGGCTTCACAATAGCATACTGTTTCCTCAACACTGAATGTCGGTTTTTGAGTTGGTCCTTATCCCATTTCAGACCTGTTTTGTTGTGAAATTCATCACAAATATGTTTCCATGCTTTCTTATTGAATGAATTGTTTTGTTTATTCCCTTTGCGTACTTGGTCAACCATCAAATCTGCCAGGATCTTAGTAAGTGACGCTGTCCACTTAGCCCTTGACTGTTCTATCTGCTGAGTTTCTAGCTTTCTTGATCTTGTAATTCGGCGTGCCATCTATATTTTAACTAACATAAGTAATCGATAAAGAGGAGTTTAAACATATACAGTCACTCACTATATACAC
>Ga0209282_1001360_pt1 | contig 13353 bp, 7 predicted proteins | sample Mtrugardesep15_FD_187529 | JGI IMG/M metagenome (GOLD analysis project Ga0209282, IMG submission 187529) | Root nodule microbial communities of legume samples collected from California, USA - M. trunc garden sep15 (SPAdes) (version 2) | ecosystem: Host-associated > Plants > Roots > Nodule...
AGCAGTAAATTCATATCCCACAATTGAAGTTATAGTAATGGCAATGATGATGATCTTAGCAATTTCATGTAGACAGTTCAACACTGCAGCATGCTGATTGGCATTTGGCATACCTTGGGGACTGCAGCCTGGAAAACAAAATCTGTATATGTATTGGAGGACAAATTTGTAAAGGTAGCCTGGATAACTGTTGTTTGTGGGTTTCCTGGTTGTTTTGAGAAATTGAATGTCAACCTCAAGGAGCTGCTCTCAAAAGCAGTTACAGACGGGTAAACTGGTCCATTGTTTTCTATTCAAGATAAGAAAAGGAGGAGGAATCAGTACATCAACTATATTTAAAATAATGATAATGCCCAAATTATAAACATGGTATACAACCTGTTGCCGGGCTGGAGGAAATACCACCCAATAAATCCATCATTGAACCAGCATTAGAAGTAGCTCTTGAAGAAGGTGGAAGTGGTGAGAGATCATCCAATGGTGAAGCAGGTGCTATATTACTAGCACTCAAGGACAAGATGTCTACTGTAGATGAGCTGCTCGGGGCAGAAGGCGATCCAATCGACAAAAGGTCCATAAGAACATCTGTGCCACTGTTTGATGCTTGACCAACACCTGAAAATTCAATAAAAGTCAAAAATGCTATGAAAATGAGTAAATTTACATGTTTCTTCCTTAATAAAACCAATTAATAACTACTAAAACAATTCCACTTTATTTATGAAAACAGTGCTAATATTATATATAAAGTTATGAACAGAGATTTGTAAATGAAGATGGTGATCATAAAAAACAAAAAAAAAATGTTCAGTTTTCATGACATAATAATAATTTATATGATGCACTATAGACACCAACCATATTGCTGTGATGCTGGAGACAGATCAACACCAAGAAGGTCCTGAAGAAAATCGCCACCAGAAGAGCTAGGTGCTGGAGCATCATCAGAACTTAGATCAAGTAGATCTACAAGAGGAGCTGCAGGTTTGGCTACCCCATTCGGGAGACTGACTGAAGGTGCAGTTGCTGTAGAAGCGGCACCTGGTAAAGACCCAGCCCTCCTACCTATGAAAGTGGCCTCATCCAAAACTGGCATCCTTTCTACAAGAGTAGATCTGCACAATAAAAGTTTCTCATAATTGGATCTCTCTTATCTGAGTATAGCAGAACTTATATAATATATGCAGCTTAACTAAACTCACCTAATATTTTGGTGCTTAGCAATAATCGAGTTGAATTCAATAGCTCTCTGCTGCAATTCTAGCTCAAGGTTCCCTTTGAACTGTACAATAATTTCCTCGATCCTCCTATATACATATTCAAAGGAGAATAAAATCCCCATGTCAAAACATAAAGTACAAGAAGAAAACCAGGCTCGTACTGGATGAACAATTTTTTGGCATGTCTATTGAGTAGGAAGGGTTGTGGAGGGAAAAAGTTCCCCTGATTTGTCATAGAGATCAAGTCACATGCACGGGGATTAAATTTTTTAAATCTCAAACCCGGTATTTGTACTAAAATATTACATATTACATATGTAAAAACATTCCCGAACCTTCACCTATTAGTTTAATTGATTAGAAGAGTAGGTTCTTGACAAGGCATCAGCACCTCTATGTCCAGCTGGTCATGAGTGCAATCCTTGCCACCTCCATTATTCTAAATTCTAAATAAATTATGAATTTCAACACAAGATAAAGTGGGCCAATGCACTGTCTACATTTCAAGCCTAAAGGGATATTATGTGAAGGACTGTGTTATCAAAGGAGAATTATGATGGCCAGCGGAAAACCTCCCCTATAAACATGGCATTGCTGCCTATGGCGGATATAATAGGTGTTGCAGCTTATGGTGGCTGGCATGAAATCCGCCATGCTATAATTCAATGATGGAAATTTGAGAGCACTGGTGAGGGAGTGTATTAGAAAGAAGAAACCATTCAAAAGCCTTCATCTAACAATTAGGTTTTAAGGATATTTGGCTTTTAACAGACAAATGTATACAATACATGATAAACAAACTTAAAAACAGCATACTCTGAACAAGAAGGGAAACGTGAAGAGAGCTTTAATAAGGCAGCCAAAGCCATTGCTTTTGTAGTAAGATCTGATGCATGGCGTTTTATAGCAATCTCTACAACATCCACTGCATCTGACTCAGTCACCTGGTAGATAAAACAATTAAGAATAAAAAACATAGTATGAAAAATTTAAACACGATATGTATTAAAATATCATTTTCTTAGATTTTCCAATGTTCTATATCCAAGAAAATTTGAAGACATCAGTGGTCAGTAGTCCAGTTGTTGTTCCATTAAGCTGAATATATCTCAAAAGAAAAGACAAAGTGGGCATGGGAATCAGGTCATTCCTCTGTATAAAACAATTGAATAGGCAATAAGAACTTTTAAAAGAGGCCAGCCACAATTCTAATATTTATGGTTTAAGCACCAAGCACATATTGTACCAGATTCATTAAAAAAGAAAATGACAAGGAGCCGTTTCTGACAGGGAAAAAGCTCAACACGCCGATCAAACATGTAAACAAATCCCAGTACTTAACCCATTTCCTACCTTACAAAGAAATGGGAATAGAACTGCATATGAGAATGTAGTACTGAGACTGATGGATTTGTTTCTATTTGTTCATTATTATTAACTTGATGATATATTTATGGAGGCCATGCAATTTATCATATTCAAGCAACTTGAAGCAATAGTATAAACATGTGCATAAACAATCAATCATAACCATTCACTCACCGTTATTGGATCTTCTATGTCAAGCATTCCAACATTATGGACTAACATGTCACCATACTCCCCAATGCACCAAACTGTAACTCGAACTAGAGTCTCCTGGAAAAATAAATATTAGGTGATGATGTTGCTATATAAACATCAAGAGAAAATCAACAATGTGCATAGGTTTTGTCAAGCAGAAATGAGCACCTGCTCAGCAGACGTTTGAAATGCCCTGTATAATGCTCTTACTGAATATCCATGAAGCTCGGAAGCATTGCTTATCACAACAATTAAGGCATACCAGACTTCATCTTTTACAAAATTTCCAGCCTACTAACATAAGAAAAAGATCAGTATGGAGGAAGCCCAAAAGCACCAAACAATAATCACAATAAAATGGCATCGTAATGCACAAATCACCCCCCACCCCCACCTTCTTGGCAATAATCATAAAAAACCATCAATTTTATGAGAATATTGTGACGGAAACAAAGAAGCAGTACAAATAACTCAGGTGCAAAGAGATAAAGACGCATGGAATCATATATATACCTGAACTATAAATTCATATAAATGATAATAAAATTCATTGATACCAGCATGTGTGTGGCGTAAATATAATAAGCTGATACAGGAAATCATTTTTTTATACCTCAGTCAGAACCTTCAGCATCTGATCAATGTACCAGATCTTCTCTGGGGAAAACCTGAAGCAACAATAAAAAATAAAAAAAATTAAAAAAATATAGTCAACGCAAGACTTATAATTGTCACTTCAAGAAACTCTAATTAATTGTTCTAAACTGAAATGAAGCGGATCATGTGAAATAAGCCGAATAGATTGTTTTATTTTACCAAATAGGAAGAGAAGATGGGAGACTAAGGAACAAGAATGTCCAAAATGCAAAAATTGAAAGTTGAACACAGATTGTATGTTTATTATTTATTACTAACACAATAAACAGTTATATAACTTCTAAAAGAAAAAATTATAGTAAAACCAGTTCCTGTGATGAATCAAACCATTTTATTTTGATATAATATCATAAGTGGTCCCAGAAATTACTGGAAATAAATAAATGAAGTGCAGCTACTCTAGCAACCTATGTCTGACTTTCCCCACCCCCTCTCTTAAAAAAGGCAAATAATACTTAAACAGAATGCCATTCAGAACATTGTGACTCACTTTGCAACTATGGAGCATATTTTGGTAGTTAGGTCCCCTCTGAAATCAAGATCACTGACTTCCAGATAATCTACAAGATCTTTCACTAAAGGCTTCACATTAGTTTCATTTACCAGAACATATACAAGTTCAAGGGCTCTTTTCCGAATTGAGGCGTCTAAATCCTGAAGCAAAGAATCCACTGATTAACTTCTCTAGTTGCAAAAACACATTCGACATTGGATAAGAAGTAATAACAAAGAAAACAAATCAAATACCTTCACACATTCTAGAATTGTTGCACGGTGCCTCTGCACTGCCTGAGCATCAGCAGTTACAGCCCTCATTAGCATGTTTAATGCCACATATCTGAAGGAAGAGGGTAGGAAGAGTATGATTCACTACAATAGTGAAGTACGATATCCACAAAGCACAAATTTAATTTTAACAAATAAATTTTGCTGGTGCATAAGAAGTACTGAAATAAATAATTTGAACAGCCATACAACTTATTTTATATACAAATTGTTTCTCACTTCTTCTCTAACTGCAACATCCAAAGTCAGAATTATTAACAGGATAGCATATATTTCTCTAACCTAGTCAGCATGTAAATTACATCTTACAGGCATGAAGGTTAGTTTAGACAATAACAGAGATGCCAGAATATAACCAAGTACTCTAACTGCATGTATCAGCAAAATGTATTTAATTCAACCCCAAGCTTATTCTGTTTCTAGTCAAGCAAAACTTGTAGTCAATATATTTAAGATCTCACCATTTTAAAATTTAAACGAGTTGGAGCAAAATAACTAGTGAAGTTCGTAAAGTAATAATTGAATTGCTCAAATGTTTGACTGCCAAATTTACTATAGCTCATCTCAGGAAGCATCCGCTCATTATAAATATGCAATAGAAAATGAAAATAGATCAATACATCAATCACAGACAACGTGCCAAATATTTATAGGCACGGTTGTTCAGGACTCTATAATATACATGCACAAAATCATAAAAGCACATGCTTACAAAAATTTCATAATCCAGTCAGTACAAAATCCACCTTTCAAAAGACATCAAGGAAAGTGGGGAAACATTTTTAAAAATATTGGGCCATAAGCCCATCTATATATAGCTTTGTAATCTCCTCCTATCATCCTGTCATATTCTTTGTTAAGTAATAATATACCATTTCTACAAGAACGCTGGATGGTCAGTTATAGATAACTGGATCATTTTTGTGCCAGTTAAAAGAAGTGCCCTTACAAGAACTAACACTAAAAGTGATTACTTCTCCGTATTTGGTAGTCAAAATACTGGTTTTCTCAATATCCTAACACACAAAAAACAGTGGTTCCCAGTCACTTGCAGTAGTCCCTATGGTTGAAGGTTTGAAGAAAACAGGAGAATGTTCTAAGGGGCCAACAATCAATCCAACTGATCAAGAACGCTACCTAGATTCTTGCATCAAATATCAATTCATTGGACTGTAATCAGGCATCCTTCCCTGGTTGGAGGAAACATCAGACTTCTTTCAATGCTTTTTGTGATATTTTTGCTTATATATATCATAACCTTGAAATGTGAACACTCAATGTACTGGTGTTAGTCCAAATCAAGTTTTTCAGTTACTTCTCAAGGAAAAGTAATGACCAGAAGTAAACCTGATATTGTTGTCGCGGTTTGACAAGAATCTTCCCAGGATATTGATGGCAAGTACGCGTAAGCCACCATTATCTTCAATGCTCATTATCGTTTGAACACACTCATATAAAATGGCATTCCCTGCAACTTTATTTGACTCGGTTTTTGTAGCCACCTAAAACAGATATCAAGTTTAAAATTATCACCCTTAAATTTCAGAAATGTCAGCCACTAATATGAAATAGTGCATTAAAATCATTAACACATCTCCCTTAATCTCATAGATTTGGTAAATAATAAACAAATCCTAAGAATATTGAAATGAATAATATAAAACTTTATGACTGCAACAAGTGGTTAACATTATTTATGAAGAAAGTTTAACTGGTCACTGAATTGGAGCTACTTCTATTTTTGGTTCTAAAGTGAATTGAAGTTTCTAAAAGAGAGTAATCATACATATAATAATAATATAATAACTAGTTACTACCCCCATGCAATTCAGATTTTTTCCAATTAAATTTTCATATATCTACATGGAAATTTAAGAAATTATATGGATCAAAACTGGATTTTTAGGATAATTCTCAGCATATTATACTAACTTGGGTTATTTAGTGATATAATGATAAAAATAATCAGAAATCAGGGATGTATTTTAAATTCGATGCAAAGATATGCAATTGTCTTATAATATCTTGATGCTTAGAGCATCTTAGATTATCTCATAGGATTAGTTTCTTATCTTAGACTATCTCTTAGGATTAGTTTCTGTACTTCTTTGATATTATCATTATTTGCTTTCCTAGTAAATTAGGATTTCGAGTCTTGTATTTAGTATATATTTTTATCAAAAATCAAAGTCACCAATCATATTAAACAATATCCATAATTCAAAGTCTTTATTTTTTTTCTTTCTCTTTTCTCTATCTAAGACCCTGTATCTTTAACACCAAGGTTTCTTAATGAAGTCACATGGAAGTGGAAAAAATATCCTAACACCATATATGGTATTCAGCATACATCTACACTACAGAGCCTTGCAAAATGACAAATAAGCAACCATTGTAGTATGAACAATATAATAATATTGTCATAAAAGTAACAACATACACACAACTGACCTGGGCAAGTATGTCATTCATAGAGTCACTAGCATCAGCATCACCTTCACCTAACACTCGCAAAAGTTTAAGCAACCTAATGTGGAGAAATGGGTCTGTGATGCCAGCAATATCATACTCTGGTGAATAAGGACTGTTCGCTAGATCTTTGAGAGTTCTGACCAAACCATCTGTGCATTTCTGTAATAATTGTTCAAATAATATTTTGTTAGATGCTGGCCTGTAGTCAAAGCTCAAATTGCAGTGTTTCTGATACAAAAATGCCAACAGAGTAAACTTTAAAATCATAAAATTGTACATATGAACCCTCTTTATTTTCCTTTACAGTTAGCATAAACATATGATATGTATATCCGACAAGTTTGCTTGCAAAAAACTAAAAATATAGTGTTGTGCCCACTGAAACTGTATGATAGTCACTGAAATGAGTTTTACAGTGATAATCATAATAATGGATCATGAAAATACCTCAAACACAGGTAAAAAATAAAAGCATTACAGATTATATGAAGCGGTCAGATACTCGACTAATCCAAGATTCCAGAAAATAACTTCAGTAAATTTATGGTAGAAACTTTCCCCAGCCCCAACATGACCTAACTATACCTCCAGAAGTACACTTCTTACAACTGTCATAAACCCTTAATCTCAAAAGTTCAAGCAGTTAGGTGAAGACATGTGAATACTTTAATATTGTATTTATAATATGCCCTTTCACACAAGAGCCCGATGAGTTTGATGCGTGGACAATACACAAGGCCGCCTGTCTTGTGCTGAAATTCAACTTTTTATTAAAAGAACAAGGGAAGCACAGATCAAACATTACGATTTACTGTTATTATATTATGAACCAACTGCCCCAAATGCTCAAGCTATTAGATGAAGACACATGAATGGTTTCATATTATTTTTCTATCAATAACATTTTCAAGAAGCAAATTCTATAATTTATGGATGCTTTTAACTGACAAAGAAGAAGAATGAATAAAAAAACATAGATGATTTAATATTGCAGAGCACAGAATATTTTTTCATGCTAAGTCTATAATAGGAAAGTTTACTTCAACTAAGATCTAAAGTGGATTATGGGGAAATACACTATATGTGATTGACAAAAAATTATAAAGATGAAAAACTACCTTCCTAATATGTTCAAGAGCTTCTGTGCTAGTTTTACACAGATCTGTACAAAGCTGAACTCCAGTAATTAAAACTCCATGGTGTTTCTCCCTAAGTAATGAAGTAGCAGGATTGATAAAATTTTCTGCCAAGTCTGGAACTTTCTTTATGATCCTTATAGAGCACAATGCTGCCTATATAACAGTGAGCATAGTTAATTTATGTGAATTATAAATGATAAATCAAGTAGTTACAAGGAAAAGGTTTTGTAGATAAAACAAAATCAAATTAAATAACATGCAGTTATTTAGAAAATGGGAGCAAGGATATCACAAAAAACAAAAAAAATCAGATGCGACAACTAACATTAGGCAACACAGCCAGCTTGATGGATGTCAAATTCTTAAAAGCATGTGGATAAATAGATTTCCACTCAAAATTATGAAAAATGGAACAAGAAAACAGTACTAAACAAATATTAACAAAAACAATGAAAAAAAGGTGATATCAACAACCACTAAACTTTATCCAATCTCACATTTCATAAACATTTTTGCTATTACATGATAATGCATTATTATACATCAGATTTTTTTTAATCCAAATACATCCCGAGACCCTTTAAGTTTAACGTTTGTACCGGATTAGTCCTTTTAGTTTTTTTAGCTTCAAATTGGTCCTTCATGTTAGTAAAAGCGAGCACCTAATCATTTTAAGTCATTAAATATGTACCCCATTACCCTCTTTCCTTCCATTAAACTTGCTTAAAAGTGCTTATGTTGACGTTTATTGCTAAGTTGGTAGGTCCAAATTCACCGCTCTCAAAATGAGGGTTCATAGATGTATTATTCAGTCTTGGTTTGAAACAAAATCGATAGATTACCTTATTTATAATGTTGATGAAATATTTATCTGTAAAATTATGATTGAATTGAGAAACAATAAGAAAATGTAAGTAATCATATTTAGTGTCATAAACGCTTTTTGGACCTTCCACCTCAATGTTAAATGGTCATGTGAGTACTTTTTAACAAAGCTGGATGAAAAAGGGACCAATTTGTTACAAACAAAAAAAAGTTAAGGACTAACTTGCTCACTTTTACTAAATAAAGGACTAATTTGAAACTAAAAAAACTAAAAGGACTAATCCGATAGAAACGTCAAACTTAAAGGACCCCGGGATGCATTTGATGTTTTTTATGTCAAATAGTTGTGGCATAAACAACCACATGGTAAGACTATTGGCTATCACGACCATATGATGAAACAACAGACTCTTTAAATGGGCAATTCAACATAAAGTACTATAGTTTATGTGCATTAGAATAACTCCCTGAAGCCAAATCAAAAAGAAATTTATTTGATCAAAGTCATAATTTCTGGAATGATTGAACATGATTGAAATCCACATATTAACCAGAAAACACCAATATAGAACAGGCATTTTTATTTGACTGGGAGCCTTATATCTATGGCAGATCATATTTTTCCATTCTTTTCCTATACGAAATGGTTGGATAGATGCAAGCTGTCTCTTGAATCATGATTCTCTCTTCATGATTTAAAAGAATTTATCAATCACACAAAGATGGTGGCAAGTAATGTCACTATTATACAAGGATAAGGATCAGAGTCCGGTATTATAGGATATTTTATTCCAGTAAAACAAAATCTAGTATTTATTGGTTGCTAGATGCATCTAAGAAAAGTAATCACATAAGTCAAGAGCAGTTAAAAAAAACCTAGTATTTATTGGTTGCTAGATGTACAGAAGTTCCAAAACTAATCCCTATAAGTGAAGAGCAATAATATGTTACTGTCACTATGAAGCATCAACGACCTCTTCTCCCTCGATATATAACAAAAACAAAAAAACGGTATTTATAGTTCCAGAATATTGGGATCACGAAATACATGAAATACATTGAAAAAGTCACCTTCTTCCGAATATTGGGATCACGAAATTGTAGCAATCTCTCGACCTCTGGTGCAAGATCACGAGCCATTTCTGCTGAACAAATGTTTCCTAAAGCACAGAGTGCAAGTCCCACTATATACTGATTTGTATGATTAAGATCTCTGCAGTTCGGTTAAGGCTTTTCCTATATAAACAATTATCAATATTTTTCCCTCGTTTTGTTTCAGTAGAGGACTAATATCAATAACACGTTATAAAGTGGAATATAAAAATCAGGGAATTAAAAAATAAGATTGATTAAGAAAAGGATACTGTTTCAAAGAATTGGTGACCAACATTAGAACTTCTTGTCTTTCATCAAGAAGCAACATGAGGCCAAGATAACCTATTCTCTTCTCCGGAAATCCGGGGGATGCTATCAACTTGAGACACTCCATTTGACCAAAATGTGTTGGGTATCCAAGCATGTGGATAAACATTAGCTTAGCCATATTACGATGCCTGTAATCTTGGTCATTTTCATTTATTGAAGCACGAATGGCTGCGCATTCTTTTCTTACAACGCCACGCTCTTCTGCTGCAGTCTTGCATGCACGTATGGCCCGAATCATGTCCCTAAATGTTAGGATGTGAACCAGATAAGTAAAAAATGATTATTATAGTTAAACACCAAAAGAATATCCCATCAAACATTTATTATCTTTGTAATTTGCAAGAAAACCTGAAAACATGTTAACCATGTCTGATTTGGGAGGCAAAAGGTATTTTGACATAAAAAGTCAACTACAATGAAAAACTCACACAGCTGCAGGAATATGCAGAAATGAAAATCCTGCTTGAGACCGTGAATCTATAGGAGGATAATAAATCCAATTCTATAATGCAACAGGTGATTGGTTGTGGTACCCAATCTACAAAGCACTGACACAAACACCAACTACGACACTAACACTGACACATAGACACTTATAATATTTTTAAAAACTGAAATGATTGAATTTAACATGTGTCATTGTCATGTCGGTGTTGAACACTGACACATGACGGACATTGAACACGCCTTCAACCCGAAGTGGCAATGCTACATAGTACCTGATACTTAAATCAGGACAGCATCAGTGAGAATCTATAGATGGAGGAAAAAATAACTACCTATCTTATATTGTGTAACTCAGACACACTCTTGATTCTGAACCTCGCCACTACTTTTTTCAAACAGTCAATTTCTAACATTATTGGAAAGACATGTCTATGTGCTAAAGCCAAACGATTAACATTTAAGCATCATCAATGATTAGCTCATATTGTTAACCCCCACCTAGTGCAAAAAAAAAATGTTTTGGTTTTTATTTTCATATCCAAAACACGTGCTGTTTATGAATTGTTCCCAATGGTTTCAGAGATATAGGAAAAAGCCTCTCAAGATCTCTGTAGCACAACACCTTTGATCAAATGTGTGTCCGGTATCCGACACCAACACGTGTGATTACGTTCAAATAATTCACTTTCTCAAATTATTACCCGTGTTAGTGTCCAACACCCACACATGTGATTACGCTCAAATAATTCAGTTTCTCAAATTATTCAAATTATTACCTGTGTCAATGTGCCCCATGTCTGTGTCATAACTCATAACCTATGAAGCACGGACACTCCTTGGATTAGGCGTGTCCCGATGTCGGTGTCGGCACCGACACATGTAATTGCATTAAATTATGTGATTTTCTCAAATTACTATCGGTGTCTGTGTGTCAGTGTTTGTGTCTGTATCCGTGCTTCATAGCTCTAAACTGAAGATGATACACTTAAAATTTAAGTTCGGTGCCACATGCTAGAATTGAATTTCAGCACTGTGTATACGTAAACTACAGTAACATTTCAACGTCTAATTCAAATACTATTCTGTTTCGAAATCCATAGCCTAGCTAACCACATCAAAACCTTAAACCAAATAAAAAATTTCAACATGTTGTTCACTAATTTCAGCTTAAAATTAACAAAATCTATAATCTATAACTCAAAAAGCTACATAAATTCCAATTCAATAAAAAAACGCCAAGAAAATTCAAAATATTCCTACTCAACTACAAAATCAGCATGAAGAACAAGCATCTAAAAGCATTGCAAGAACAGTGCGAAGCTGATCCGATTCAAAGGATTCAATTGATTACCTCAAACGCGTTCCTGAAGAGAAAGGATTCATGATCGATGATTGCGTGTGTTCGCCGGGGAAGTTGAATCGGATCGAATTGCGGAGAGAAGAAATCGGTGAATTGAGTCGCCGTAATCGGAGATCGGAATCGGAGAAGAGAGGGAAGAGAGATTCGGATCTGATACGGAGAGAGTGTTGTGTTGTGTGAATTTCGGGGGAAGAAAAGAACTTAACGCCACCGCACTTTTTTTCTTTCTTTCTTCTACTTTCGAACGTTTTTAACTTTTTACAATTTTAACTTTTTTCACTCTGAATTTCTTTAGATAAAAAAATGAAATGAAATGAAATTCATTGTGTGAATGAATCGGTGTCCGTCTGCTTCAACTTTGGATATAATTGATTTTGATATAATTGATTTTGATATAATAGATTATGACATAATTGATTTTGAGATAATTGGTATATGTTTAGATACAATAATGCAAAATTGATTAAACAAACTGAATGTTGTTTGGATAGTTTTTATCAAAATTATTTTTGAATGTATAATTACTAAAATGGACATAGTTAAATTCAAGTAAATGTGCATAGTTGAATGTATACGTATTATTTAATTTAAATAAATAAATTTTCTATATATTTATTTAAAACATAATAAATAGGTTCATTAAACTAATTTTTTAACAAAATATTTGTTCATATATTTTATACTTTTTGATAAAATATATTTAAGTTAAATAATACTAGAGTTAGTTCCCAAAAATATAAAATATAGCCTAAAAGAAATGTAAAAGAAAAAATACAGTAAATCTGAATGGGGACACCGTAAAGAAAAATCCAAAATTTGGTAACTCATGACCATAAATATTTTTCGGGGGCTAATTTGGTTCGTTAAGTTTTCTGATTAAATGTGGTTCATCAATTACAAAGCAAAAAGAAGGAGAATTGATAAAGGGCAACAAAGAAAAATAATAGGTTGTAATAATCAAAATATAAAATTTAATGTAGAATTGATTCTAGGAAAGCCAAAAGATAGGAATTGTAGCTTTAAGTATAATTGCTTTTGGAGCATAGAAGCAATTCTAAAAAGTTAAACCAAACAACATTTAAAACTCAATTTCCACTTTTGATGTTTGTAGAAGTGCTTCTTGTTTCTGAAAAGCCAAAACAAACAGACACTAATGTTAGGGGTAGTTTCGTCAAATTGATGATATCCTTGCAAAATTGATGATATCCTTGGAAAATGTTGCTCAATGGTACTCCCTCCGTCCCAATTTCACTGAGCTAGTTTAGCTTTTCACACAGATTAAGAAGAGTATATAAATGAAAATAGAGAGCAAAATGGTTTTGAGTGTCTTTGACAAATATTGGTGCATTCTTCTTTATCATACATGTAAAGTATAATATATTGAATGGGGAGTGGTGAAAGTAGTATTAATCAGAGTTATAATTAGAAAAAAGTAATTAATGTTGTACTGAAAACTGAA
>Ga0209282_1001361_pt1 | contig 13352 bp, 2 predicted proteins | sample Mtrugardesep15_FD_187529 | JGI IMG/M metagenome (GOLD analysis project Ga0209282, IMG submission 187529) | Root nodule microbial communities of legume samples collected from California, USA - M. trunc garden sep15 (SPAdes) (version 2) | ecosystem: Host-associated > Plants > Roots > Nodule...
AATTCATTTCCAGAAATTTTAAATTGTTTTTACATTTTTAAATTAATTTAAATGCCACGTCATATGCCATGTGGACAATTATGCACAGTCAGCATGTGCCACATCAGCATCTGAGTGCCACCTTGCAGCTTCAGTGGGCCCAGGGACTTTTTTAAAAGACAGAAAATTTTGCGAGTACGGATTTCTGAATTTTTTTTTTACAAGGACCAAAACTCAAACGAGTCATATTTGCAGGGACCATTCAAATATTTAAGCCTTTTTTTTTAGAGGTTCTTCGATCCTATGTTGTTTTGTCTGGTTAATGCATTGTAAATATGATATTTTGTGTACAACTGTGAAGATTAATTCTTAAATTTTGTGAACTACAATGAAAGGTATACTTTCAATAAATTTTTTAATTAGGTTGCATGTTTAAGGTTGAATTTAAACTTAATACAATGATTAAGTTAGTAGCGGTTTGAATTGAATGAGAGTTTGTTTGACAAAATCAAAGGGTGACTTTGTTTGGATGTAACTTTTGTCAAAATGCACCCTTTTATTCATTCAAACTCGCGGTAAATGTAAATATGCATTTAAACTATTTTATTTTATTATTAAACAAAATGACAAAAACATTATGAATTTACATATATAAATGAAGGTACTAGAGTTTGAACCTCGATTATGGTATTCGACCTAACAATTTCGATATTTTTATTAGTTAAGATATGACTTGTGGACGTACACTTATTCCACCTTATCATGAGTTAATTAGATATGCATTATATCTGAAAAATTACTAATATTTATTATACGTTTCGAAGTTCATTTTAGGATAATTTATATTGTTGGGACATTCACTTCATATAACGCACATTAAGTTTATTTTAGTAGTAGTGTCGCAAGGTGAAAAGTACCACCCTCAATTTGGGTTTTCTTTGTCTTCAAGCAAGTAGTTGTAGAGCAGGATAAAACTTACCTGCAAGATTTTACTTTAAGTCTCTCCAGTTTAAAAAGTTCAGCAACTTAATGATCCATCATTTTTTTTACCTCAAACATTAAAATTTTCTTTTATTTTCCATATATATGTAGCCATTTTAATGGAAATAACAATCAATAATTTTAAAAGTTAGCAATATAGTGAAATTTTAGTAAGTTTTAAAATGCCTAGCCTAGTAACCAGTCTCTGAAAATTTGTCAGATCAAGGTGCTTGCTGAAGAAGTCGGTTAATTGGTTGGCAAAACTGACTGGAAAGCAAATGAAAGAGTTTTGCCTGTTTTTTTTCCATACAATATGGCGGTCAATATCGATGAGCTTTGTGCTTTCATGGAATGTAGGATTAGAAGCAATGTGCCGTGTTGATTGGCTATCACAATAGAGGGAAGTAGGAGATGTAAATGGAACTTGAAGATCATTCAGTAAATGAGTCATTGGAATTCACGTGTAAATGATATTGTTTGCACACCAGAACACAACGGCAGTTAAGTATCATTGATACCCAACCTCAGTTAATTGCCACTAACGGTTGTTGAAAGCGAACGACAATTAACCGTTGTTGGAGATATTTTAATATTTTTTAGGTGTTAAAGAGCAATTTGTAAAGTGAAACTAGGAAAATCCTTTAGAGAGATCGATGGAGGCCCATATTTATTACATTTCAATGGGATTTAAAATGTTGCACAATCAAGAGAAAATTGCTCCTCTCCCAACAAAAAACGCTCACTCTCATTCGAACTTTTCAAAATACCCCCGCGTGAGTTAACTCACGCAGGTGTATAACTCAGAGTGACTTAAGTCACGTTGGGTTTAACACTTGTGTGACTTAAGTCATGTTTGGTCACATTCCGAACAAAGTAACAAAGAAACTTTTAATTGGGGTAACATGTTGTTATGGTCCCCACAAATACATGTGTAAACTACTATGAGACTATTGTGCACAACTATTTTTCATAAGTAAATTTTCAATTGATATTCAGTGTGACATAATAAATTCAATTATATAAATTGATTTGTTTTTTGAATCTCACTCTACAAGTGTGTGTGAGTTCTCGTACTAAGGAAGGTTCATGTATGGTGGATAATGTAAAAGCAACATTTCTGAAGATGGAATAATTGCATGCACTTTGTCAAGAAAAAGCAAACGATGGCATCTTACCAAAAAGTTGCTCCCACCTTTAACTCATTGCATATACTTTGAAAAGGAATGCCTTAGACACGAGCATAAGTTAACTCATACTGGTGTTCGGAACGCGACCAACGTGACTTAATTCACGTTGACTTAAGTTATGTGTCGAGCGTGACTTACACTTGCTTGGGTTAACTCCTACAGGAGTATTTTGGACAGTATAGTTGGGAGGGAGTGTTTTTTGTTGGTAGAAGAGCAATTTTCAAATCAAGAATATACAACAATTAATTATCATTATTACTATTAAAATTGTTAAAGAATAATATTACACACTTAAATGTAGAGTACAATAATACAAAATAATATCCCCGTTAGCTTAGGTTAGTTGGTAGGGATATTGCATATTATATGTAGGGGTCGGGGTTCGAACACCAGACACCCAACTTCTCCACAATTAAATTGTGTGAGCTTTAGTTACTAAGCTACTTGACAAAAAAAAAATAGTACAACACTCAACCAAAAAAAAGATTAGTACAAAAAACAAAGGCTCATATACCTTTGTATCATATTGAAAGTAACGTTACTTTATTTTATTTTATTTTTTTACAAATTTAGCTCTACTTAATTTAAAATTAGCATAGTAGCTACTACAAATAGGTCTAAAATACTTGTCTTTAGGTAGGTTGAAAGCTAAAAAAAAACTACCTTTATGTATGGTATTGATTGGTGGTGGTCAAATCCTTTTCAATATTTGGGCATTGACTAATGGTTTTTTCTTTATGTATGACCTGACTGACACTGTGTATCTTTAGGAGTCTTTGTGGCACGTCTTGTGCTATTGAGATTCTTGTTTTGTGTTAATATATATCCCATTTTTTATTGTTCAACAAATAGGTCTAAAATATGATTGTGAACGTTGTCGTTTATCCCCATTATTATCACAAACACTTCCGTTTGCTTCAGAATACTGCAAAAATATAGTAGTATTAGCTTAAGTTCATTGAATAACCAATGAGATGTGGCGATATACATGTAAGTGTGACGATATAGTAGTTCAACTCGATGAACCGTAAAAAAACTAATTGTTATACTATAGTCCATCTATTTCACAATATTTGTCGCTTTTGAGGAAATTACACATACCAAGAAATTAAATACATTTTGTTATTTTTGATGAAATTCCGTGTTTTTTCAATAATACTCTTACTCATTTATTATTTCATCATATTATTTCTCTCTACAATAAATAAATATGGGTATTATTGATAAACCAATAATTAATGTTGTATTAAAACTTGAAAATGACAAATAAAGTGAAACAAAATTATTCTCCAAAAGTGACATGTATTGTGAAACGGAGGGTGTATTTTTATATAATAAAGTTAAAAATGAATTGATTTAAAAGGTAAGGCAAACGGCTTAATTTACATTTAGCAATGACATTTTACCAGTGATTTTAATTAGATAGATTTATTTGAATTAGACTCGTTTTTTAAGATGCAAATGTCAAATTAATTGAGTAAATAGACAATTTTTTCCCTGAAATTGTAAGCTTCGTCAATTACCCTCTTGAAATTAACAAAACTTCAATTACCCCCTGAAATTGCATAACGTTAATCAATTTACCTCCTCCGTCGAATTTTTATGTTAACTGTTTACGGTTATGATCAAATACCCCCCTGAAATTTTGCACTTATGTGCAAAATGCCCCCTGAACTTGAAAATTTATATTTATTTTTTTATCCTTGACTCAAAAGATATTAAAGGCAAACAATTAACAATTATTGATCATATAAATCTTAATGGAATGTATGTTTATGCAGCGATTGGTCATATAAATCTTTATGGAAGGTATGTTACTCTCATGTGTTTTAAATATATACATATATAGAAGACTTTTTTTACACAAGTTGGTAATTATGTTAGAGTATGCAGTCATAAAGTACACAAGCCTTTGATAATTGTGTGTCATAAAGAAATTTCATAGGTTAATATCTGCAGAAGGAAGAAGAAACAAGGCTTAGGTTTGTGAATTTGCAACTTAATTAATGATATAATTTTTATATTGCAGGAAATGTCATATCTATTAGTTGTAGTATGTTAAATAGATTGTGTCACAGATCTTCTGCATGAAGTCGGTAGATCACATTGTCCTACAAAGTTATGTGATAGATATCAATTTTATGTTGCTATGGCATTCTTGTCTTGGTTTATTTCAAGAGTTTGATATCTTTTTAATGTTTGGTTTTTAGTTTTACCTTCTTTGTAAAAAAATTATCTTGCTCCTTGTTGATAAATATGAAATATGAATGAAAAAGCTCCACATGACAAAACCATTATTTCTTTGGCATATATTCATTCATGTTCTTGTGAATAGAATTTTGATAACAAAAGGTACAATATGCAACTTGAAGAACTTAATGTATGATTTTTGGTAAGGAAAAAATATAAATTTTAAGTTTAGGGGGCATTTTGCACATAAGTGTAAAATTTTAGGGCGGTATTTGATCATAATCGTAAATAGTTAACAGAAAAATTTAACGGAGGGGGTAAATTGATTAACGTTATGCAATTTCAGAGAGGTAATTAAAGTTTTGTTAATTTCAGGGGGGTAATTGACGAAACTTACAATTTCGGGAGAGAAATTGCTTATTTCCTCCAAATTAATTAGTCAATTATTTTTCTGTGTGATATACAAATTTGAGTTTAGATAGCGCTTTTTTTAGCTTAAGATAGCGCTTTGGAAGGGCCATCAGCCATGTAATCTTACGCTGGTAAAGGTTAAATAGCACTTAAAATTAACTAAAAAGCGCTATCTAAATATGGCTTTATATAGCGCTTTGGTCTATAACTGCTATCTAAGGGTATCTTAAGATAGCGTTTTCCTTACCAGTCGCTATGTAAGGACTATTTGTTATAGCGCTTTAACCAAGAAGTGCTACTAAAAGGTGAATTAAGATAGCGCTTTTAATGTATAACTGCCATTATAGGATGATATAAGATAGTGCTTTTATTACTATATCAATTTGCAGTGGTATTTTTAATATTTATATCTAAATAAATAGTTTATATATATAATATTCAATATTACATTTTGAAGGACACATAATAATTGGAAGGAAAATAAATACATTTAATATATTATAAAATGTATGTACGTATATGCTATATATAGCATAGAAGTTACAAATGTATAATCACTATCTCTAAGAGTTACAAATGATCAACTATCTCACTAAGTTACAACTTAGTCAACAGTAACATTAAAATCTTCTTCAGTAGCATGCAATCTCCCTCTGTCTCCTTGGTTGTCTCAGATAACAATCAGATAGTTCATATGATGTGCCTCTACATTTTGATAACTTCCTTCAGGTACTTGAATATATAGAAAAGACATTAGCAAGCCTCTAATACACCAAATAAACAAAAAAGAAATTAGTCTTCAACTAGAAATACAAAAACTCAAGTGACATGCCAAAACAACACATAAACACTAGAAACAGACCAACACCACACAATAAGCTATAACCAAAATTGAAGTGGCACAACAATAGAATCCTAATGCTGCAACAAAAGCTAGCTACCGAACCAAACTCAGCACTAGAAAATAAACAGTGCAAAAGAACGCCAAAAAACACGACAAAAAGAAAATAAAACTAATGAAAAAACAGCAGCAGCGCCTCCGAAAAAGAACCCTCCAAAGTAGGAAAAAACAATTCTAAAAGCTACCTATTCAGACAATCCTTCAGGTTCTATTAAAAACATAAAACAATACTATAATGTGGAGTAAAACCACTATCACTACTAGCACATATAATTAGTAACATGAAACAAACCTTATAGTAAAAATATCGTAACATTTGTAGGTCGAGCATGAACTAACATCATTATCATATTTCCCTTCATACCCTCTCACCATATTAAACAAAATAACAACATAAGCACCACACACTAAAAGTGAAAATGACTTGACAAAAAAAGAATTTCTAAATAGATACTTCATTGATCCACCACTAAATGAAGGAAGAGTATAAAACAACAACCTACAAAAGAAATACACTCCAAGAGTTGTTGAACCAAACCTTGATTACCCTGCCAAAAGGAATAACTGGTCCTTCACTGCAAGTAGCTACACAAATATATTAATTTACTAAGTTAATTATTCAAATTAAATGTCAGATATCACAAATGATTTCATACATGGAGAACGACACAACAAATATAAAAGACTTAAACATCAACACACCATATTTATTTTCTAGAATTTGTAACAATGTATCAAGACTTCTTAAAATCCACTCACAAATGAACGAGAACAAATATGATCAACTCAAGGTCCAACTAATTTGAAATATATATATAAATTGGGTTTTGCTAATGAGTGTCTCCGGGACACACTTTAAGGATTCAAAATTAGAAGATTATTACTTAAAAAGTCAAATACTTCAATTTACAATGCATTTAATACATAAATTTTCATAGAAACTTATTATTGAAGGTCCTTAAAGAGTTGTCCGTGGGGTACTCTTTAGCATTTCCCATATAAATTTTACTAAATATTTTTAACTAATACCAGCATATTTTCTTTAGACACCATCATACCATCAATCAACAAAAATAATATGAATTTCCTATTTAAATTAAACAATCAATGAAATGAGCAAACACAAACAGTCAATGAAATAAGCAAACATAAAAACCCAAATTAAGTTTCACAACAAAAATTCAATTTCACAGTACAAATTCAATCTCCTGTTGTCAAATTCATCCTAAATACTAACACTGCGACCTTAATTTTAGTGTGAACCTTAAAACAACAATATGAAAAATTGAAGAGTAATTGAGTGAAATTGACAAAGGAAATGTAAGGAAAGAATGAAGATGATACCTGGAATGAATCCGAGGAGATGATTGATGGTGATGAATGAAAGAACCAGGGAAACACGGTTATGGAATGAGAGTTGCACGATCTGTGAAGGTTTTGAGGAAAAGAGGTTTGAACTTATTTAAGAAAAACAACACGTTTTATAGTTGATTTTGTTTTTTTGTTGAGGATCCAAGATACTAGCACTTTTAGTTAATATATAAAGCATTTATTTTTAATAAATAAAAAAAAACCAAAGCATTTTTTATTTTAGGAAAAAAAAAACAAAGCATAAAAAGTAGGCTTTTAGTTCATGTATAAATATAAATCGCGTCAAGAAAAAAGTATTTATAAATAGGAAGAAAAAAACAAAAACAAAAACTATGACAAAATTTAATGTAAATAAAAAAACAGAAAAGGACTGCAGAGATTCAAATTGGTGACAACAGGCAAACTGGACATACACTATACTACTAGGCTATGTAAAATCAATTGATATATGGCGTTTTTCTTAAACTATAAATGTTATTTAACTCAAACCAACCATAGCGCTTTAAAAGCGCTATTTATAGTTGATCCAAAAATAACGCTTCCTATAATAAGTGTTACCTAAGAGAAATATTTTTTCTTTTTTTTAATATTTATTAATTTTATTGTATCTAAAGTGGCGCTTTTTAAATAAAACGCTATATGAACTTAATATCAAAGATAGCGCTTTTTTATAAAAGCGCTAGTTAAAGCCTCGTGTTTTGATTTATAGCGCTTTAATGATAAAAGTGCTATTAAAGAGGCGCTATATTTTCTCAATTTTGTAGTAGTATAGTGTTGTGTAAGTTTCTTATTTTTTTTTGTTTATATTAACTATTTTTTTTATAATAAATGTACTTACTCTATCTAAAAGAATGTCAAAAACTTTGACTCCATTGGTCCCATAGGCTCCTTGAAATCAATGGCATGAGAGAAATTTTTAAGAGCATGGAGATCCTCAATTTTGAGGTCTTAAACAGGTCTCACATAGACACATCATTTTTTTATATAATTTTTTAATAATAATACTCCTTCCGTCTCTAAATTATAGTCGTTTAAGGTTTGTGCACGGTTATTAAGGAAATATGATTAATTGTGTTGATTTCAATGGTAAAATTAATATCATTTACTAAAATATCCTTATTAATTTTAATTAGTGGAGTAGTTAAGTTAGATGAAATTCAATAAATAAGGGTATAATAATGGAAGAAAAAATGTTGCATTAATATTTTAAAGTGACAATTATTTTGAAAAAAATAAAAAATGCTAAAGAGACAATTATTGTGAGACGGGGGTACCTAATAAGTACTAAACCACTCTAATAGAGACCTTCTAACAAAATATTTAAATAGGTCCCACTAATAACTCTTTATCATTTACAAAAGCAACATTATTTTATTAAAAAGTGGCGTGGGATCCACTTAAAAATGGGGTCTTAATATTCTATTTAAAATTCTTAACACAAATTATGCTTTAGACATACTAATAGGACTAATTTATACTACTATTTAATATTTATATTCATTGACAAGAACAACATGTAATATGGTGGATAAATCCTTGAATGAAACACTGAAATTCTCTCCGTTCTTCTCTAAATCCGGTGGTGACTCTATATAATCTTTTATATTGGTTTCATTAAAAGAGTTATAAAAATTGTTTAAAACATAAATGTCTTGGTTTTTCTTTGCCAAGTGTCAATTCCAATAGTTTCTTATATAAACGGTTTTTCTCACCCTCGTAGTCATTTACCTTGTTCTTAATTGGGTGAATATAGACTGGTTTATCAATTAATTTTTATACACTAGTTAAATGAGTAGAATGCACTATATGTGATTCATGTATTTCCAATGCTTCACCTTTCTTAAGAGTATCATATGATGGAAGAGATGGACATACTGATCTCTGCTTCGTATATATTATATCATGGTACAGGTGTGTCAGGAGCTATTGTCGAAGAATATGCGAATAAATACATTAGCTTGCTTGTTTGGATACGGTATTGTTCAAACATGAAGTGATTATTATCATAGTAGTTCTCTGAAATTTCTTGTTCAAATTTATCTTCGGGTAAAGGACGATATGAAGTCCGACACGAACTTTTAACTTAAACATGAACAACACTAAAGTATTAATCCTAATAAACCTTCTATTAATCATAATTATCATAATATAAACTATAGTTAGTATGTAGCAAAGGCAACCCGGATCAATGTTCTTCACATAGGAAAAGTGTCAAGCTGGTAAGCCTATTAAAACAAATAAAAATGTTCACATATATCCTGCCGTCAATGAGGGAAAATAGATGTATACCATCATTGTTTTTAAACTTGTATCAAGTGTGCATTTGCTACTGCAATGACAAACATTAATTTTGACTGAAATTATTGATTTATATTTGAATATTTTTTATCAAATTTGCTTATGTATGTCAATAACTTTGAGAATTAATTTTTTTTAGCGCATAAGATAAAAATGTTAACTTCTTTTTTAATTTAATTACAATTGATATCGGGCCATTTTAGTAAATCAATTATAAATTTGGTGGTCAATCTTAATAATGTAAAGTCAAATCACCGTCTATTTCATATTTTAATTGTAAATGAAATTGTCAAATTTCTACCCTAATAGACATTCTTGAAATCTTCGTGACTTATAAATTCGTTTGATATAGCACTCCTATAAAAGTAAACAAATTCAATACAAAAGACTATCTAAAAATTGTTTAGACATACGTTCTTTCATGGTACTCCTTATACATCCCCAAATATGACCCTAACAAGTTGATTCTCTCTCAAATATCTAGATAGAGTCCTACTCGCTAATTTTTGCGAATTTTTTATGGTAAGAAGGAGAAGACAAAGAAATGTATATGATAAATATCTTAACAAATACCAAATGATTTCAAGCATATTTAAAACTTAAACATCAACATATTTTAGTATTTTATACATTGTAATGACAAATGAAGCATATTGGAGAAAATGATTGAATATTATACAAATAAATTTAATGTGTGTTTCATTATGCGGTAAAAAAATAATTTTAAATAAATTGATTTTGTGAATTAATTTTAGTTAAAAGTATGTTAACCGTAAAGTTTTTCATGATTAAATGCATTCTCTTAAAACTGATTTGAACAACAAATTTTGATGAAAAAACAAATTTTGGTGTAAAAAAAAGTTTATAGTCAAAAACTAGAAATTGTAAGTTTAAATTAGAATCAGTTTTATAGGCAAAATCAATTTTACGGGTATGAAATTACCTTAACATTGACATCACACTGATCGTTGAAGTTTAGCATGCTTGACACCAATTGATAGAACAAAAATTAAGAAACCTTTTTTTTTACGTTAACAAAAAAAAAATTAGGGGGTGTTTGTTTCAAGTTTAAAAATGACATTCTTGGAAATACTTTTTTTTTTTTTTTGAGAAATTCCTGGGAATACATGGTTAGGGAATGATTATACTCATGTTTGTTATAAGGTTGAGAAGAGAATATTGTTGGGTATAAAGGTTCCTACTTCCTGAAAAAGAAGTAACTTCCCATAACTTTTATTATTCCCATGAATTTATTCTCACAAGAGAAGGTGGGAATGTGCATTCCTATAAAATTCTACATAGATTTTTTAAAAAAATTTGTAACTTCCAATTTTCCTTGGAATGTCAACTTATTTTCCAAACACTTTTTTTAAAAAATACTCAAGAATCAAATTTTCATATTTTTATTTTCAAGTAAATTATTTCTGGATATAATTTGTGTATCACCAAAACAAACGCCTCCTTGTATTCCTAATAAGTAACTCCTTGTTCAAAAAGCACAAGAGAATATGTTAAAACTTTATCAAGCACCAATTTCAAACCATGTAACATTATACTCACTCCAACACGTTCATATAAAACTTCAGGAAAAAAGAAATAAAAGAAACAGAAAAGAAAAACAAAGTAAAATAATGTATTTGCATATTCCCCAATTTCTAAGTTTTCTAGCATACCAAATAAAAATAATGATAAAAAAATAAAAACAGAAGAATTGAGACAAAAAGAAAGATACTTGTCGAAAGTTTTGTTGTAAAAAATGTTAGCCAAAGGAAACCCAACACAAAGCACTCAATGTAAGGAGATATTTATATAGCACAAATCGCTCAGACTTTTTCTACAAATATGAAGAATATCATAATTTGTACATTTTTTCTTTTTATAAAACCTCATCATTTGTTCATGTGATCGCATTTTGTTCGAGTTCTTGTGTGAGTTTAACAAGAAAAAATAAAAACACCCCTCTTGATGGGGAGTAGGTATAGAAGTCATGCAATGACACATTACTTTTACTCATTCATACGATTTATAACATTTTAGCAATAAAAAATATATAGTTTGCATGCTACTTATGTTAGACGTGAATTTGTCATTTCCACGTGAAATGACATTGTCATGTGGTTATAACACAAAGTATTTATCATGAGTTATAAATGGCTTTTTATATTAAAACAACCAAATATAATAATTATCAATTAAATATGAATCACTTCGGTTTAAATATAAGAAAAAAATGCACATGTATACCCCAAGCGATTAGGTTTAAGTGTATAATACTTTAATTAACTTCAGTTAATAACTAATTGTTTTCAATAATTCGTGCCCAAATTTTGGGTGAAACAATCCGTTTTCACTAAAAAGCGGAGAGTTAAGACAAAAAAATTGTACTCATAAAGAAAAACAGAGGGAGTAGATTTGAGTACACAATTATCCACTTTAAAAATTGATTTATATCTTGCAATATTTAGATTAGATCCGACCATCATTAATTATGGAGAAAGAAAAAAATAACTAAGGGTCCGTTTGATTTGCTAAAACATGAAGGACATAACAACTCCAGTTGTCTAGTGTTTGATTTGTAAAACTGTTTTAGATACAGGACAAATTGGAGGCAAGGGACAAGACAAAAACTGATATTTTTGTCCCTCACCAAACCACAACACAACTTTTTATCTCACGTACAAGTTATCTAAAATATCAAAATAGCATTTCGTCTCTCAAAAATCGCATAAAACTAAACAATTGTTCAATGCTATAAAAATTTGTCATGTACTGTTCTGTCTTGTGTTGTGCTGTTCTATCTTGTATTGTTCTGTCCAGTACTTACTGTTTTACAAACCAAACACACCCTAAGAAAAAAAAATCGGCTCTCATTAATCTCTACAATGAGAAACTGATTATATAAACAACTAACAGCAAAGTGTATTGATTCCATTTCAATTTTTAGGGAAAATAGGATCATTTTCTCACCGATGATCATTTTCCATCATGCTTTTCATGGGTTGTATTTTGATTCAGATACCTTTCTTCAAAGGAAGAATTGATAATGTGTCCACCCCCGCTAAGATATAGAAAGCAACATTGGCTTGTTTATTTACAAACTTAACCTCAAAGTTAGGATTAAGTAGCAAAATGTTCCTAATTCCTTGGACAGTATTCCCAAATTCTGTCACATCCTTTCACAATAGGCATTCATAGTGTGAACCACCCGTAGGGCATCCAATTCAAAAGAAAAGAAACGACTTGTAGATGTTAAGTGTGGCCACTGGCCATGTATCATCTCTTAAACACATTACTCAAGTCAAGTAGCATAAAACGAAGTTGACAGGAAGGCAACATCAACATTTATTTTAAATCTGCCCGTGAAGGCTTCATTCAAATGAAGGGTGTTTGTGGTGTAGGACATCGAGCTTAATTGGTTGGGACCAAGCAATCACAAGTTAAATGGTTGATATTAAACTGACAGCCAGAATTTCACGTTAAATCACAACAACGAATAATTCTTAAAAACTAGTTTTTACATTAAGGAATATGTGAGTGGGTTCTTTTAAATTAAATCGTTTTAATGCAAGAATTTCAATCGAAGAGGGAATTCAAAAAGGACCCATTACATGCAAGAAACCAATTAGACTTCATAAAAACAGATCAATTATAGATATAGATATTTAATCGCATTGTAGCCTATTTGTAAGATTTACATACCTCCTTAGTTAAATCCAGTGAAAATAAGCCAAACATTTTTCATAATATATTACTAAAAAATCATACTTCCTCCGTCCCAAACTGTACGACATTTTGGGCATTTTACACATATTAAGAAATGCAATTAATATTGAATAAAAAAGAGATATTATTAGTTGTTTTACAAAATTGTACTTAATAATTAATAAATAATATGAGAAATATAAATGAAAAAATTGAAAGAAGAGAGAGTAATAAATAATTAAGGTTATAATAGGAAAAGTAACATTAATGTTGTATTAGTATTATAAAGCAACATATAAAGACATACAATTTTGCATATGAGTGGCTGTATG
>Ga0209282_1001363_pt1 | contig 13350 bp, 18 predicted proteins | sample Mtrugardesep15_FD_187529 | JGI IMG/M metagenome (GOLD analysis project Ga0209282, IMG submission 187529) | Root nodule microbial communities of legume samples collected from California, USA - M. trunc garden sep15 (SPAdes) (version 2) | ecosystem: Host-associated > Plants > Roots > Nodule...
CTGGTCTTTATCCAAAAAAAAAAAAAGTGGTAAAAAGAAAACTATTTAATTTTTATGAACTGACCTATTATTTTAAATTTTTTGAAAATGTTTTGGTTATTTTCCTTCATTTCTTTCATATTATTTTAGAGACTTATTTAGATGTTGTGTTTTGGTTCTCTTGTACCCCACTCAGACTTAAGTTTTGCTAATTAAAGAAGAAACCCAAACTTAATTTCAAACCTATAAAAATATTTCAATTTTTCCACCTAACTCCATAGAACCCAAACAATAGTAAAACAAATACGAAGATATAAATTGGCCTAAGAAAATGCATTCATAATTTTTTCTATAGCATCAATTAACTTGTTCGGGACGAGAAAGATACTCATAACATATTGATGGGATAAAGAGACATTGCTGATCCAAGTCTTGATTTTGTGCCAAAGGCACGTTTTGGTTCCCATGACAGCTTGGACACCCAAAATATTGACAAGGGAATTATTACCTATGCTTACACCATGGAGGTCCCCTTGCTGTTTAGGTTGTCAGATAAATGCAGATAGACCCCTGCGCATAGCATAGTATGAATAAATATGGTGACAAAGAATCGTTCTACCTTAAACCTCTGCCAAGTATGATAGGCCCTACCAACACATAATTCACTATAAAAATATAACCAACAAATTTGACACACATCAAAATCCATCATATCAATGGTAATCATCGATCATAATGTGGAGAGAAAAGCATCCAAAATATAATCCTTGCCCCACTTTTATTCCATATGTGATCACGATGATCACGATAAGCAAATGACAATTTGAATGGAATTGGAAAAAAGTGATTATTGAATCGAACAAACCCTAGCGGCTCGCCACTGTTTATATTGCATATGGACATTTTTCATTTGAAAAGAGATAGAATCTTGAAACGGCCTAAAGGCCAGGCCACCTAAGCAAGTGTTTTAGGCCTCAAGATTTTGGGTTAAAAAAAGGCCTCAAAATAAGTATATTTAGCTATAAATATAAAACATGACATACTAATAATCAACATTTATGTAGCTTAGTTGGTCAATTATAAGGCCTCAAATCCTTTTGGTCTTAAGTTCAAATCTTGGATTCAATAAAACTTTTATTATGCTTTTAATAAGCATTGTGTTTTTCTTTTAATTCCAAAAGGCCTCTTTATAAAATTTGTTTTAGGCCTCTTGACATGTTGGGCCGGCTCTGTCGTGAAGTAAACCAATACTATTTAATTGTTTTTTTTAGAGGAAGCCATTTTTCCTTCTAATGTAATAACGGATGTAACTGCATACAGGATATATAAAGGATGGAAAGAACGCAGATGTAGCTCTTGATCACTATCATCGTTATAAGGTACATCTAATGCGATATGATAAGTATTTTAATTAATTATTAGTTAATTAACAGTTAAATAAAATACTATTTTGATTGATTTATCAAATACTTTATCAAATCTCTTTTATCAATAAATTTTTTTTATCAATAAAACAATATCGTCATTTTAATTCGTATAGTTAAATTCTCTTTTTTTCTTTGAATTCCATTTTCTTCATTTATTAAGATTAATATATATATATATATATATATATATATATATATATATATATATATATATATATATATATATATTGTAACCGTAAATCAAATAATTTTAGTGATCACCCTAAAAAAAATAAAAAATTTAGTGATCAAAAGGTTATAATATATTGACAATATGAAAAATTTATACTAACAATGCATATCAATTACCTCTAAACTTTTTACAGCATTCCCTTCATCTTGTATGTCAAAATCCATCAACAACTATAATTTTAGTAGTATTTTACATGAAGTGAAATTTTACATAGGTTAAACATAATACTATAAAGAGAAATGCAAGCAACACGCATTTTAACACACACTTTTCAACATACTATTTTTAATTGGTTAAAATTCACATGAGTTCCACTAAATTTATATTGATTCGAGGAACATGCGAGAGATTTTACCTTGTCAATCTATAACTAATATGTTGTTTGCAATTTTTTTTGTCTACTATATATGTGTTAACCATTTTTACATCTTAATAGGAAGATGTTGGAATCATGAAGTATATGAATACAGATGCATACAGATTCTCCATCTCTTGGCCAAGGATACTGCCAAGTAATAGTAAAAGTTTCATTCAGTTACATCATTAAAGAGTTTCATCTTGTTGAATTCATATACATTAACAACTCGAACAAATATGCAGAAGGAAATCTAAAAGGCGGTATAAACAAAGAAGGAATCGAATTTTACAACAACTTGATCAATGAGCTACTTGCCAAAGGTAATGCATATAATCCATACTTGATTACTATATCATATTCATGATTTTAATAATCATTGTAATATAATAGATGGAGTTATTGATCCAGGTATAACACCATATGTGACCCTTTTTCATTGGGATCTTCCCCAGACCTTACAAGACGAGTACGGTGGCTTCTGTAGCCCTCATATCGTGTAAGTATTGCGACACAAATTTTCATTCAAGTGGTAATAAATGGACGATAGAGCGTTATGATATTGTTTGATCGATATAGTTAGCCCTTCTTAGTAATATAATGTTTGATTGTTTAATTTCTATGTGCAGAGATGATTTTAAGAGCCTTGTGGAGATATGCTTCAAGGAATTTGGAGATAGAGTAAAACATTGGATTACTCTTAATGAGCCATTCATGTACTCTAAGAGTACAGCATATCCCCTCTTGGCCACACACAACCAACTTCTTGCTCATGCAGCTGCTGTCAAATTGTATAAAACCAATTATCAGGTGCAACATTGAAGAACCATTAACCTAATTCGTTTTTTGTTTCCTTTTATATAGATGTTACAATTTATTAATAATAGAAATCTTAATGGGAGCAGGCTTCTCAAAATGGTACAATAGGCATCACACTAAACTCTAACTGGTATTTGCCGCATTCGGATGACCTGTTAGATCAGGAAGCTACCGAACGCGCCCTTGATTTAAACTTTGGATGGTAACGTAACGACTATATACACACACACACACACATACACACATACATACATAATTGTTGTCTGATCTTAATCGGATAACTAATGGATGAATGTGTTAATTTGCTGACTACCGTAGTCATGGATCACGACATAATTGCGGACGTAATTAAAAATTTCTTTATTTGTTTGCAGGTTTATGCAACCACTGACAACTGGAGAGTATCCAGCAAGTATGGTGTATAATATTAAAAGATTACCAAAGTTTACTGAAGAACAATCTAAGAGTCTTATTGGGTCATATGATTTTATTGGAATTAATTACTACACCTCCAGCTATGTTGCCAATAAACCCCCCACAGAAGAAAATCCTGCCATAGTTGACCTTTCCACAACCATGCATTACACGGAAACAAGTAAGGACACCTTGATCACAACCCATAATGAAGAATTATAAATTATACATATGCTCTTTTTTCTTTTAGGGTTCGTTTGGTGCGCATGTTATGATAAAGACAAGATAGGATAAGAAGCTGAATAAGGATAAAATATGATAGTGATAGGATAAACACTTATCTTATCTTGTCTTTGATGCACACTTGCTATTGACATGATAAAAAATATATTCTATTTAAATTAAAAACAAGGGAAGTTATGAGTGACATAAAATGAAAATGGCAATAATTAGTGAAATTAAAATAACATAAAACCAGTGATAGAAAAATCAAATTCAATGAGTGATGCTTTGGATTTTTATTTTAAAAAGAGAAGATAATTCCTTTGTTTGATAGTATAAAATGTTTTCTCATATGGCTCATGATAGGTGAACGTGCTGATGGAACACCTATTGGACCAAAGGTGAGTAAAAGTCTTTTACAATTATGCTTAATTTATTTGATTTATTTGCTTGATGAATAACTGAAAAAAAATTTACAGTTTGGAATGTGGATATACGTTTATCCAAAGGGGATTCAAGACCTACTGTTGTACACAAAGAAAAAGTATAACAATCCTGTTATTTACATAACAGAAAATGGTAATACTTATATTACATTCTTTTAATTATTATTTTTTATTTAATTTTAACATAAAATTAGAGATAATATAGTGTGTATATCAACCATTTCATATATTAAATCCTAATCAAGTCAAGCGTTTAATAAACTTAAATTTGAAAATCTTAATAAATTTAAATTGTAGGTTTGAGCGAGTACAATGATTCAACGCTATCACTTGAAGAGTCTCTTATGGATACTTACAGAATTGATTACTATTATCGTCATCTATATTATGTTGCATCTGCAATCGGGTATCAACCTCTCATTACTTAAATCAAAATCATTAGAATTAGTTTCGCACTCTAATTTTTCAGTTTTACGCATTTTGACTCTATTATAATTTGTTGGTTTTTTGTGTGAAGGCAAGGTGTGAAGGTAAAAGGATATTTTGCATGGACTCTTTTTGATAACTTTGAATGGCAAAATGGATACACCTTGGGTTTTGGAAGTAACTTTATTGATTACAAAAATAATCTTAAAAGATACCCTAAGCTCTCTGCCCGTTGGTTTAGGAAGTTTCTTGCAAAAAAATTGTTTTAGAGCTTGATGTATGTCATTATTACCTATGAGCTTGGTCATTAACCAAGAGCTTGTTTAATCTTGAATTGTTTTTCTTAATTAACAATTATCTATATAATGTATGGTATAATTGTGTTTATTTTTAATGCTTAATTTAATATTCCTCTCTTGAACAAGTTGTCTTTCAATCGAATTTGGTTTTGGATCACTTGCCAAGCAAACGCTACCACCTTTAATGGAATAAATTTACGCCACAGATTTTTACGGAGAAGCTGCACCCCCACATGGTTGTCTTCCGTTAAGACATTATATGTTAATTTAAAGGAATAACAGTGTGAGGGGTTCATTTCCACAAGAAGCTGAACAGCAGAGAGTTGCAGTTATTAAGATACGAGCAGCTGAGCCAAACACAATCATTACTTCCTTCTGTCATGCGTCCCATTTGTTGTCTTTGGCTCAACTACTCGTCTCTTATTAACTGCAACTCTCTGCTGTTCAGCTTCCATTCTAGCATACCATTCTTGCATATTATGGACAAGCTTATTCGGCATTTCTTCATCAGCCATTTGTTCATCTTGGACTGGCTCTTCTGGTGGAATTTCTTCAGCAACATTTTACGTACAACTAATTTTCCGCATTTTGTATGCCAGTCCTAGCTTGGTTTGGCAGCACGATAAACTTTTGCTTAACAATCAAGAGATGAATCTTGTACTTGTGTTATCTGTCAGCTTAATCTTATACATGTGAACACAAAAATCCAAATAAAAAATCTCCAAATCTTTAATCGGCTTAAACTGATGCAATCTGTCATCTAACCCAAACTTACTAGCACTATATGTCACCATTCCTCCAATCGTAGTCATACCCTTACTTTGTTCCACTACATGAGCCAAATGACTGATAAGATAGTAGCAGGTATTCACTAGACGCTCATTCATTAGTAGCAGGTATTCAAATGACTGAAAGGTTTAGCTTTTAGATACTAAAAAAAAATTATAATTGGACCAGTGGATCGTTTTTCAGTCATTCATTGAATGATAAATCACTACAAGTGACAAAGATTTCCCAGACTCTTACCCCACCCGTTTCACCTCTTCCGATGATAGTCCAAGCCATTACCCTATGGATATACCAGAAAACCGTATTTTGAATTAAACTTTATTTTTCACTTCTTTCCTTGTAATGATTCTCACTGCTAATTTGAGTCCAAAATGGATCGAACTATTTTGGTATAAGTGTGGGGTTTCGTAAATCATGAATGAGTCCACCATTTGTAAAACCCAATCTTTCACAAAATTCATCAAAAGACATTTCAAAATCCTCATATAAAAGTCTAAATGATAGTTTATGGTTAGGATCAGTTACACTACTCCTATCTTCAGAGTAATATAATGAACTTAAACAGGTCGTGATGGTCATGATTCTATACTTGTTGGGGAGTAACTTTTAATACTTTGTTATGATCAAAACTTAAGGTGGCAATGTTAAACATATTTTGTTCCAACAGAATCTATCAATGATTATTTAAACAGATTCATATTGTTAAAGGCTAAATGTTTTTCTCAAGTGCTTGTATATGAGTTAGTCGAAATGGCCGCTAAAGGCCTAGATTATTCCATCAGGAAGAAAATAGAAACTCAATACTTGGGAGATATAGCCCAATTGACCGATAGAGTTCAACAGGACGAAAGATTGAGCGCTGAGAAAGCCAGAACTCACAAGTTCAAAAGAGAAAAGGTTTCTTACATAGATACAAATGAAAGCGACCAAGAATTCGACATAGCCTATGAAGATGTCGAAGACGGCGAGGTTAATTTTGTTGAATTAAAACCTGACCCTCCTTATACATGCAAGATGTTGAGGCCATCCGATGGGAGAAGTCCTGTTGAAACACAAAATGATAAATACACTCCCAAAACTTACACTTTCGATGTAACCAAATGCGATGAGATTTTTGATCTCTTAGTTGTTGATGGTCAAGTGGCGATACCTAATGGTTTGAAAATTCCACCACTACAGCAACGTAAAAAGAGAGGGTTTTTTAAGTATCATAATTTTTTGGGACATAAGACTTCACATTGTGTACTTTTCAGGGACCTGGTGCAAAGAGCTCTATATGAAGGCATGCTAAAGTTTGAAGATAAATCAAAGCCTCATATGCAAGTGGATGTTGCTGAATGTTGCAAGTTGTAATGTAGTGAAAGTCATTGTGGACGCTGTTGAAAAGCTATCTGTCGAAGTAGAAAGTGATGTTGCTGAATTTCAGATGGTAGAAGTTTCTTGAAGCCCTAAAGGTGCTGACGAAATCATTTTGGAACCTTAGTTTAATGAGAAGGCAAAGGCAGCTTATCCTATGGCTGAAGAGGAGTTGATTGATTTCCTCAATCACTGCAGATTGAAGAATTTTGAGGTAATGCTTTACCTTAGATGTAGTTCTTTATTTGACAAAGAGGCTACCAAAAGCCTTGAAAGTTTTATTCTAGAATCTAAGAAAAGAGGGAAATGGTCGGCTGATTATAAACCAAAGTTCTCTTTCACCAAGAGTTATATCCCTTCTATCAATAACACTTTGACCACTAATTATGTTAATAAGAATAGTCAAGGGAAGACTTTCATGCCCTATGCTAAGGCACCTATACAAAAATGGGTTCATTCGACCCATAAAAATGGGCAGTATGGAAAGAATAATATGGTGAAAGACAGTACTAGTAACATTGTTACTAAAAACGTTACTACTGATACTGAGAATCAAAATGAGTCAACGAAGTACGCCTACTGTAATAATTACAAAGGTAAAAATCCCATGACTCGGACTCAATGGAGAAGGTATCAAAGGTCCAAAAATGGTATTGCTGCAAATACTGATGTTAAAGCGGTTGACCCTAAAGTAAAAGAAGATCTAGTTGAAATAGTTAAAAGACTAATAAAGGAAAAATTGTCTCTTCCTCCTATCGAGGAGAACACTGTTGGGGTGATCAAATGGATTCATACTTCATGGATTCAGAACCAGATTTCGAAGTCGTGTGCAATGTAGGGTCCATTTTACCTGCAGAGTATGAAGTGGTGTCTGAAGTCGAAGTATCAGAAGAAGATTACATTCCAGAGGAGATGGAAAAATATAAATCCATGTGATGTTATGTAACAGATTATGGTTGTGGTGATCAACAAAAAGCTGTATTTGAAAAACCTAATGGCTCTATGAAAGGCCATCTCAAACCATTATTAATTCAAGCCAAAGTTGATAATATTGGAGTCAACAAGGTGTTGGTAGATGGTGGTGCTGCTGTGAATTTAAGGCTTCAATCTTTACTTAAGAAGATTGGGGAATGTGGTACAAATCTGAAACCTCATAACATAATTATGTCGAACTATAAAGGAAAAGATGGATTTTCGCTTAGTGCTCTTCAAGTGAATCTCGTCGTGGGATTTATCACAAGACCAACTTTAATCATGGTAGTCCCGTCAAAAGCTAACTTCAACTTGCTCTTAGGAAGAGAATGGATACATTGAATAGGCGCGTTCTTTCATCTATGTACCAAAAAGTTATAATTAGGAAGGATGATGGTTCGGTTGAAAATTCGAAACAAATCAAAGTTACTTTCTTGCTGAAGTCAATAATGTCACAAGGAAGACCTTTGACAGAATATTTGGCAAAAATAGCACAATGTTCTTTTGCTAAAGATGGTTGTAATGACCAAATAGATGTGAGTTCTGTAAAGCTTGACCCAACCCATGGCTTCATATGGAAAAAAGGAGTACTTAACACATAAATTATAGCAAAATTTCAAATTTCCCCATCCGAGAGGGATGGTTCAGATGATGATCATGTCTGAGTAAGATACTTGGAATAGGATTACAGCTTATCTGGCCGAAAATAAGTTCAAAGAAAGCCTTAAAGGCAAAATTACAACAAGATGGTTATGAGAGCCATTGAAGAAGATGTTGCCAAGACAATTGGTGAAAACCAAAATAAATAATGGTTAAACAACCAAAGACTTGATTTCATCTTTTAATATTTCAACACAAGTTACTTCAGGGTATACGATTTCTAAATGGAGATTACAAGAGTGAATGAAGGTCAAAGATAAATTGGTTCTTAATGAACGCCCTTCGACAGAATAGTTAATGCCAAAACTTATTGGGGAAGAAGACAATAGATCATTCCAAGAGTTTCAAATCAAGTTGCTTCAAGTTTGAGTGAGCCATTTTTATATCTTAATTTGTTTGTACCTCAATTATATTTGTCCTGAAATTTCATATGTGAAATTTTTTTCAAGTTTTTACCATTAACAATTTTTCAAGGGAATTATTTTCTGACAATAAAATGTTTTAACATAAAACGACGAATATTTGAAAGATTGTAAGCTTGTTATGAAATAAAACCTGACATTGTCAAGACCAAAATGATGTCAAAAACGAAATTGTCTAAATCAAGACATTATTGAAAAATACAAGAATAGTTCCGACGAGAAACGGAAAACTTGGCATTATAATTAGATTATAATTAATGCCAGGGGGCAGAAAGCATGTGGTTACAAGAAAGCATGAGAAACTGAAATGGCATTTTCATTAATATGAGAGCCAACTAACGGACCAAATACAACGACGAACCCACGAAGAGTGACTTATAACTTCAGGTACATAAGACTTTGTTCAGACTTAAAAGTACATACTACCATTGAAAATTGAGATCCAAGAAACGGAAGTGGTAAAGAAAGCAAGCAAGCTCAAGGTCGAGGCGATAAGAAAGGCAGAAGTTTATGGTAGGATAGTCCTTGTGTGTTCCAGAAGGGGAGAGTTGTTGTTACATATCCTTTTGATCCCTTCACAAACTATGTTAGGAGGATAGGAAAACTAGTACTTTTGGCCTAAAATCATTGGCCTAAAGCAGGGAACGTTACACGCAAAACGTGGACCCTCTGTGTAAAGGATAGCATTCCTACAATTAGCGAGTTGTTGACAGTTAGAGAGGTTTCGAAAGGAAGGAAGAACCTCAATCTTAGAAAACCTCTCATTAGCCTACATTGTCACCATAAGATTGAAGTATGTGGCCTCGTCGGAACCATGTTTTATTGCTTTCGCCAGAATTGGTTTTATCTCCTTTAAGTTAGCATGAATTTGTTGAAGCTTAAAGGTAATGCCACACTATAAGCTGCATGACTGCTTTTGGATAGTCTTTGCATGAAACGGCGTTGTGCTTTACCCGGTAGGGCTTCAACAATGAGAAATAAACATTCTCTGTTTAGTGCTCTGAGTATCATCTTCTTATTGGCAAAGTGGTGATGTTGTTTGGATGTCATGCTGAAATTCAAAAGATTCTGGTTTTCGAAATCAGTAACCCTTTCGACGATAGTGATGAGAAGGTCATTTCAGAGTCTTTTCTCTCAACTGAAGGAGCTCGACATGATTTGGATTTAGAGTAAAAAGATCTAAATGCCTTGATGTTTGACGAGATGCAAATCAAGGAGGCAAAACCGTTGAAGTCAAGCAACTTACATCCGAGGTGGGAAGGTTTGAAATTCAAAGAGCAGTGGTTTCCTCAATGGAGAACGTGGGAGACAAGCGGTTGTCTACATGGAAGAAGTGTTGATCATGGAGTTAGGCTCTTCCAATTATTTTATTATGTATAAATAGTAGTTTTCCATAGGGAAAACGGGTCGCAAATCACCTGTACAGAATTCTAAAACACTCGAAGTACCGGCGCGAGAGAAAAGAGTAATAAAGAATGTATGTAAAGGATTTGTCGAACGACCTTGTACTTGCAAAAGTACAATAATAGAATTTTGGGTTTAGACTATTTATGTGATGCCCTGAGACTAATCCCAAGGGGTGGTATTTATAGCCTACTGTGGGCTTGTTTAAGCGTAACTTATGCCCTAAGTAAGTTGGGCTTTAGGTCTTTTACCTGGCTTCTAGAGGGCATCCTGGCCTTTCTGGATGGTTCCTGGGCCCATTAGGAGGACTCCTAGGTCTTTAGGATTATGTTGACGGTCCACACCTTTATTTTTAATGCATTGTATCTTTTTTTTTATCTGTTCTTTAAGTTTATACAATTTATAACTTAATGCCTTTACTTTGCGTTTAAAAACCTTTTTTCTGTCGAGAGACACCACACGTTCCATCTTATTCGTAAAGCAACCTATGAACTTGATGAACGCTTAAAAACCCCTAAAATGCACAACAAGTCCTAGGATTGCTGGTTTGATCCTGCTTGTTATAACCAAAACCAACCCTTTATTGTTTACCAAAAACACGCGTAAACACCCACCCAAATAGCAAAAGCGTGAATCCTTTGCTAACCTTTCTAGCATTTGATCAATAAAAGGGAGGGGGAAGTGATCTTTACAGGTTGCTTTGTTAAGTTTCCTATAATCGATGCACATTCTCCATCTGTAATAGTTCTAGTAGCATGTCATTCATTTTTCTCATTTTTTATAACTTTAAGGCCTCCCTTTGTACTACTTGAACATGACAAACCCATATGCTGTCTAAAATTTGATATTTAACCCCATCATTAAGAAGTTTAAGTTTTTTTTTTTTCACAACTTCCTTCATGGGGTGAACTACAACATAAATTGCGCCTTCTGTCATGATCAAGAAGATAATATTCATATCTTGTTCAGGTGTAATAAAATTAAGAACGGTTGGCCGAAGGTAGGACTATGACAAAAAATCGAAATTGTGTTGATGAACCATTCCCAAATTACTCGGGAACTATTCGTTGTTATGAAGCAATTGGAGGCATTCCAGCTTCCTTTATTGAGCGTCATCCTATGAGGTATATGGATGAATCAAAATAATAGGATGTGGAACGATTCCAACGGGACCTGCCAAATAGTTTGTGTGAGAGCAACCACTTTGTTGGAAAGTTGGAAAACAACACGGAACCTAACGCTGAATGGGCAAGATACATCTGCCCCAGTAAACAACATTTGATGGCAGAAACCATCGTCAAGACGGTTCAAGTGCAATGTGGATACATCGTTCTCCAAGTATTTGAATTATGTTATCCGGGACGACAAAAGAGTTGTTGTGCTATCTAGAACATAGTGGATCTGTCCATTATTAGAAGTGGATACAGTGGCCTCTAGGGATTTTCAAGACTATGCAATGGGTAAGGGATCATCATTTACCGAACATGGACTTTAAGATGGATTCAAAAAACGGTGGTAGCAAACATTAATGGAAAGAGGGACACCATATCAAATCTCAGTGCAATCATTAAGCATTGTCGTCATCTTATAGTTACGGATCTTGTAACCTCTCATCTTCGGTTCATTAGGAGACAAGCCAATAAAGTTTCTCATAGCTTATCTAGGGCCGCTCGATCTAGGGCTAGTTTCCACATTCACAATATCATTCCAACATGTATCTAAATTATACTTAAAAATGAAATGCGTTAATCTTGTTTTTGTCAAAAAAATGAGTTAATAAGTGTCCAGATTTATACGGGTAAAATAACGCTCATTTGACCCTTATCATGTAACCATCAATAATGAATACAGAGTGTACAGATTTAACATTAGAATCACAAAGATGTGGAGTTTTCTGAACTTCAAATACTGAGAGTTGATTTAATTAATCAATATGATTCATGGATGAGAGAGTTTGTATCAATTTATTTTCTTTAATAAATTTTACATTATTTGAAAAAAAATTATTTGTTATTATTTATTTGTTATATTGTTTTTGGGTTCATTTGCATGTATAGTTATCCAAAAAAAAAATTTGCTAACTCCTTTTTTCTTGATATTTTAGGTGGGAGCACTCAATTCACTATGTGGTGTGACAATGTAGAATAATTTAAAACTATACTAATTGACGAAATATGTTATCAAATATAAAAATCTGAATCCCTAAAAACAACTATGATTTTAAATCAATTTGCCATGAATATACTTTTTTAAAAATATGATTAAAGGAAATCAATTTTGTGTCTTTCATTGATAATGATCAAGAGTATATATAGTTACAATAGGTAAAGTCAAACCTATAAGTAGTTACAAAATAATAGAGAGTAATTACAAAATATAACTAACATAATTACATAAAGTCAAATGTCAAATGTTCTATCACACTCCCGCAGTCGAAGCGGGAGATTCACGGACGCTTAGACTGGTCCGTAAATCATCAAAACGAACTTGAGGTAGGCCTTTGGTGAATATGTCAGCAATTTGATGACGAGAAGGAACATGAAGGACGCGTGTTTGGCCACGTGCGACCTTTTCCCGAACAAAGTGAATGTCCATCTCAATAGGTTTAGTACGTTGATGCTGCACTGAATTACCAGAAAGGTAGATTGCACTAACATTTGAAGTAGATAAAATAGTCACAAGGAATGGGGGGTTTGAATTGTGACCCTTTAAAAATTAACATGTAACTTAAAAAAGAATTCTCAAGTTGTGAACTTGAAATAGTTAAGTTATCAGACACACTTCAGAACGTTCTGAAGTGTTAGTGTGAAAACAGTTTAAGTAATTAAATGTGTTTGTGTGTGTTTGTGTTTACTGAAAGTAAAGAGTATAGAGAAGAGAGAAAGAGCACACAGAAATTTATAATGGTTCCCCCAATGTGGATTAGTCCACTCCTCACAATCTTGTGAGAGTTTCCACTATGATGCTTGACATAACTTCTCAAATCCTGCACCTTACAACTTTGTTCATCTGAACAATTACAACCCTGTATTCTCTAAGCCTCAGCAGGCTTACACCTTTCTTGCTAAGTTACCCACTTAGACTTTTACACTTTCTGCTCAAACTAACACTTTAGTACCCCTAAAGCT
>Ga0209282_1001364_pt1 | contig 13349 bp, 6 predicted proteins | sample Mtrugardesep15_FD_187529 | JGI IMG/M metagenome (GOLD analysis project Ga0209282, IMG submission 187529) | Root nodule microbial communities of legume samples collected from California, USA - M. trunc garden sep15 (SPAdes) (version 2) | ecosystem: Host-associated > Plants > Roots > Nodule...
TTTTTTTTTTTTTTTTAATTTTTTTATAGATGATGATAATGATGATAACTATAGAAAACGTGCTTGGAGTAAGCATGGTATCACAAAGGATGAATTAAAACTTACTGTGCATCAACTATAGAATCAACATAAAAAAAATCTCAAGCTTTGAAGTCATTGATAAAAAAATCATAAGCATTAAAATATTATTTATCATTAACTTTTGTAATATTTTGTAGTTCGGTTAAAATTTAATTTGTTGTTTATTGTTATGTATTATTTTGTATTCCATTGAAAATGTATTTTTTATGTATTATTGATGTACATTTGGTATCATTTTTAATTTTATATATTTATTATCATTATTATTATTATTAAATATTTTCTGTAAAGGTGAAATTCGTATAAATTATAAATTATCAACAAATTTAATATTATTATCAACTTTTTTAATTATTGTCATTAGGTTAACAAATTTTGTAGGGCCAAATGTACTATTAAAGTTTATTATAAAAAAAAATCTAGTATTACATTTATCTCTATAAATGGGAGGACCTCACAGTCACACTTGCTACAAAACAATCATTCATTCAAGTGTGATTTTATTAATTCGACATGTTATTATGCCCCACCCTCATATACCACCATTGAGTCATGAGCGGAGCACAATCATCCACTTATGTCAAGAGCAACTAGACAAGTGAATTTAACACTAACACAACATATTAACCTAAAACTTTAAGACATTGAAGTTTTTGTCCCTCTCACTTATATATTGTTCAACATCCTATTTTTCATCCAATGATGGAGTTTTAACTAACACTTGCTACACAACAATCACCTCTTCAAGTGTGAGCTCATTCACTATATTATGCTCTCCTTTATTCAATCTGTGTGTGTATATATATCATTGTTGAGTCATGAGGGTAACCCAACATGTACATAAAACCTAAATGCATTGGATTTGTGGATTGTCTCACTTATATATTGTTTAACACCCACTTTCATTCAATGTGTGATTTTTAACTTACACTTGTTACAAATCGCGTACTAAGAACATGTCCTATCTAGTTTTAAATAAGAATTAATGGATACACTTTAGAAATAATTAGTAGATCTCATGCATCTAATGGTACCCATGAAATTTGATTGGGTATGTACTCCTCGTTAAATCATCCAATGTCATGTTATGTTTTTATATTAATTTATTTTTAAATAAATTCAAATGTCAAACAAATTTTATGGATATGTTACCGGTACTCAATCAAACTTTAAGACGCATACAATAGACGTGAAAAATTCTACAACTTGTCATTAGAGGAAAACATTTTGAAAATGTTTGTGTACACTCCATGTGCATGTATACACCTTAAAATAAAGAGGAAAAAAGAGAGTAATGTGATAGATGTCTAAAATATAAAAGTCAGGTGAGGCCTGAACCGAATACACATATTACAAAGATGAAAGCCGAGTAAAAGCATTGCTGTGCTATCTCTAAAAGGCAAATCTCCTAGAAATAAAGGGGGCTCGTTCCACCATTGAGAAGTATAACTAGGTAAGCCATGTCCATTGTTAGCCAATGCATCTGCCACTCGGTTTCCCTCCCTAGGAATGTGTGTACAAGTAGTGTTAAAGCCTTTAGGCACACTAGCATCGTGATTGAATGCTCTAACTAGCTGCAGTGAATCACTCTCTATCCAAACGTTACATAAGCGCATTTCCACTGTTTTTTAAATTGCAAACATTGCTGCGGAGAGTTCAGTGATAAGAGAAAAAGCGTTACCAAGGTCCTGAACAAACCTTCCAAGGAAAACACATTGAGAGTTGCGGTACACCCCCCCTATAGAGCCATAAGAAGGAGAGCCAATACAAGAGCCATCGATATTGATTTTTGTCCACCCAGCTGAAGGAGGATGCCAGCGAACATCAATGTTAGGCCGCAACACCGTACTTTTAAGGGGAATATGAAACAGCGATGTGATAGAAAGAGAGAGAGAGAGATAGAGTGAAAATGAAGTGTTGAATGAGTGTAAGTTAGATGTGTCTATTCATCATTGCTAAAACTTTTTAGAGAATGGATAGATAGTTCTATTGGCTCATTGGTTTGATGTTAGTCATTGGCTTAATATGAATTACAGGGATTGGGCTTGTTAACATTATCAGCTATGCTTCCTTCACTCACATCTTGTTCTACTAAATCACAAGTAATCTTATTCTTCATCTCACTCTATCTAGTTGCCATTGGACAAGGTGGACATAAACCTTGTGTTCAAGCTTTTGGGGCTGATCAATTCGACGAAAAACATCCGAAGGAGCATAGAGCTAGAAGTTCATTCTTTAATTGGTGGTATTTTACTATGGTTGCAGGTGCCGCGGCAACACTTTCAATCTTGACTTATATACAAGATAACTATAGTTGGGTTCTTGGATTTGGAATCCCTTGTGTTATAATGATCATAGCCTTGATTGTTTTCTTGCTTGGAACAATGACCTATAGGTTTAACATTAAGGATAATGACAAGAGTCCTTTTCTTAGAATTGGTCGTGTATTTGTTGCGGCTGCAAGAAATTGGCAAAATACATTATCAACGACGGACATTGAAGAGGAATGTGATGGACTACTTCGCCGCAGTCAAAGTTCTAAACAATTCAAGTAAGAATAACAATGTTAATTTCTGCTTGTTTTTCAATATATATGTCTAGCAAGTTATTCTTGAATCAGCGAATATGATGAAATACATTATAGAAGTTATGTTGATTGTTGAATTCGTCTTTTAAGTTTTATGAAATGCATTATATGAAATATATTATAGTATTGCGTTACATTGTAGTGATAAATTGTAGCATTGAACTTTTTTTTTAAGAAGTCAAACTAGCCCACAAAATTAAAATTGACACCTTAGAGAATCCAAACTTAGACCTTGAGAGAAGTACAGTCCAAGTTTCCAAATCAACATCATTAGACCAACCTAAGTGGGTTTGTAGCATTGAATTTAATTCTCATGGTCGATTATTATGGTTGCCGCCATCTTGAGGCAATTTATGGTATATATTAAATATAAAAGTTTGTTATACTAGCTAGTTAGTTACACTAGTTTCTCATTGACTATACAAGTCTTGTGTATCCCTTGAACCAACAATTATCTCATTATCAATATAACTTCCATTTTACTTTTCTCTTATCAATAGCTTCTGTCAATAATAGTAATATGGTAAAGGATTTACACATTTTCTCTTTTTTTTTTTATTCATTTGGGAAATGGAATGATAGATACATAGATTAGAATGTATTGGAATGTGTTGGAATGCAGCCTTGAAATTCTGGAAAGGTTTTGCTAAACAGAATATGTCAATGTGTTTTCTTATTAGGCAACAAAATACAAAGAGTACTAAGCTTGGAGAGGGTACTGTGTAGATACTACTCAGTGAGTTTCTTGGGTTGAAAACTGATAATTAAGGGTTCATCTTAAACAAAGCTCTGAAACCGGTGAGCAATTGTTATAACAAAAGATAAAATAAAGGTTCATCGGACAAAGCTGTTTTTCCCGATGTCATGTTTAGATAGACCGCTTAATTAAGCACGTATAGCATAAGAGTTAATCATATAAGTGATATATACAAGTGACTTATATAACAAAAGATAAAATAAAAGGTTCATCGGACAAAGCTGTTTTTTCCGATGTCATGTTTAGATAGACTGCTTAATTAAGCACGTATAGCATAAGAGTTAATCATACAAGTGACTTATATAACAAAAGATAAAATGAAGTCAAACTATTTTCATATATGTTAGAAGCTGTTTTAATAAGTTACCCTGACGAGTTTATAGAAATAAACCGAAAACAACTTATGGATCTGTCATAAACTATTTTGACTTGGCTTGTATTTTCTACATCTGCAGCTTCCTCAACAAGGCATTGATAACACCAAAGGGATCCAAAGAATGTAGCCTTGGTGAGGTGGAAGAAGCAAAGGCAGTACTAAGGTTGATTCCAATTTGGGCTACAACTTTAGTTTATGGTATTATCTTTGCTCAAGTTTCTACATTCTTCACCAAGCAAGGGAGTTCTATGCAGAGAACAATATTTCCTGGTTTCGACATTCCTCCTGCTTCTCTTCAAACGATAAACGGTGTTGCAATTGTTATCTTCAGCGTTATCTACGACCGCATATTCGTGCCACTAGCAAGAGCTATAACTGGAAAACCCTCAGGTATCACAATGCTTCAAAGAATTGGCACTGGAATTTTTCTATCTATATTCACAGTAGTATTTGCAGCCTTTGTTGAGATTAAAAGACTAAAAGTAGCACAAGATCATGGTCTTGTTGATGATCCTAATGCAACGGTTCCAATGAGTATATGGTGGTTGATTCCTCAATATGTTTTGTTTGGTATTTCCGAGGTTTTTACTATGGTTGGTCTTCAAGAATTTTTCTATGATCAAGTCCCAAATGAACTAAGAAGCATGGGACTTGCACTCTATTTGAGTATTATTGGTGTTGGAAGCTTTCTAAGTGGCTTTCTCATTTCTTTGATAGAAAATTTTAGTGGCAAAGATGGACATGATAGTTGGTTTTGTGACAATATCAATAAGGCACATCTTGATTACTTTTATTGGTTACTTGGTGGATTAAGTGTGTTGGGGTTTACATTGTTCGTTTACTTCGCAAAATCTTACATTTATAATCATAAAGGTGTCATCACACAAGGATAATCACCGATTAATTATTGTTTTATGTCAAATATGTATTGAAGGGAGTTTGGCATGCATGATAAGATATTAAGGTTTAATTGTATAGTGTTTGATATAACTTTAATAATATCATGTATTTTGGTAATATCAGATAATATATTGGATTGAATGGCATGCAAATACTCTATATTTGTTGATTATGTGCATAACATTAAATAGGATATGTTTACAATAAAATATATTATGTTTAAATACATAAATGAGTTTAATTTTTATACAATGTCAATATAAATATTTTACGTTGTTAACAAATTATGATCAATCATGAGTGTCATGTTAGAAGTAGTTACGAATAAATTCAAATATTTTTATAATTAGATTGTTATGATAGATTTAGAATTTCATTAATTTCTATCATTGTTGTTGGGAGTAGTTGGGCCAGACAAGACATTGATTAGATAAGTTAGATCTTAAACTTTGATTCAAATCAAATTGTCACACATATTTTTTAGAAAATTGCTTTTTTGACATCCAAGTTTCCTAAAAACATAAGTAAATGACTAAATTACCCCCAACGGTAGTTATGTACCACTGAATTCCTACCATCAAATTGTTCCAAGAGCAAGCGAAAATGCTTCTGCACTGACTCAGGTGAAATAGTGTTTAAAATTTGCATGAAATCGTGAGTTTGAGCTAATTTTATGAGTCTGACTTTGCTTTTTAATCTGGCTAAAACTCACGAGAAACCCTTTTTTCATCCTTCACATTGTTTGTTCTTCCTTTACATTTGAAACAGAGGCGAAACACAACTCCAAAACACGACATGTGGAGTGAACAACTCCTCTACCGTGACACACACATACCTACTCTATCTAGCAGCCATCACTGAAACGCGGCTTCACAGGGAATGTGTGCAACACTAAAACAGGGGCCTTTCTCTCCGACGACCTTCACTGCAACATGCACAACACTAAAAACACAACCTCCATAGACACACACAAGGAACACCACTCGCTCTTAGTATTTTTAAGTTGTTGACTTGATGTCTGAAGTTTGCGTTGTGTGATATTAAATGCCTTAATAATCTACTGAGTGATGGTTTTTGCACTTCACAGAGCATCATTTTCTTGAGTTTTCGTAACTCAACATTTAAAATTTTATGTTGCACAGGTTCAGTGTTTGGAACAATTTGATGATAGGAATTCAACGGTAGTTAACTACCATTGGCGGTAATTTGGTCATTTACTTGTGTTTGTAGGAAACTATGTCAAAAATGAAATTTTCTAAAATATGGTTTTTTTTTGTTGTTTTTCCTCCCTGCAAAATGTTTTGTTTTTAAAAATAGTCCCTTCAGGGACTATTTCCAAAAACAAAATATTTTGCAGGGACCTTTTTAAAAATCAAAATATTTTGCAGGTCTATTTTTCTATAAAATGGGTTCAGTCATCATGTGCTATGTGTCCAAATCATCACAAAAGTGAGGTCAGAGACCAAAACCAAAACGAAACATATTTGCAGGGACCAAAAACAACAAAAAAAAATTACAGGGACTAAAACCAAAATGAGACATATTTGCAGGGACCAAAACCATATTTTAGCCTTTTTTATTCGAATCACTATATCCTTTGGGTTTATTTTTTTATGTTTTTTAAGTCTTTTATTCGAATCAAAACTGTTTAAAAGAAACAATGATTTGAATCATTTCTCCCTTTTGGAAGTGATATTTGAATCATAATACTTATGATTCGTATCAATCTTCATCTGGAAGCTCTTGATTCAAATTAGTGTTTTTGGCTATCAATCAATATTTAGTGCACCTCGAATTTCCAATTTGCACTATTTGATTCAAATCAAACATTTTCTGTTTCGAATCAAACTATATTTTTTAGTTAAATTTGTAGTCCAACTTACTCACCTATATATAGTTGCCTCCACTAATTTCACAAACTATTTATCAATTTGCAACATTACTCTAAAGTTCTCTCTCTCTCTCTCTCTCTACAAACTTCTTCAAATTAAACATTTTTTCTAAGAACACTCGTAGGATTTGAGATCCAGATTGTTAGGATGCTATAAGAAAATTGTAAGTTTGGTTTCATTCAAGGATTCTGGTGGAGCATCAAGGATCTAAAGCAAAAAGAGGTACTTCTAACCTCAAAATGTAATTGCGGGGGTTGTTTCTCAAACTGTCAACGTTGAAGAGGATTGAAGTGTAGTCATCCAATTTCAAGGAGCTTGAATATTAGAGGGATTGGAGTTATTGCATAGTATAGAAGATTTAGGATCGTGGTGATTCTCAAATTGAAGGAACTTATGTAATTGACTCTGAAGGTGAGAAAAATACAAGAGGGGGTGTGTCTGTGTGGGAGGGGGAGGGGGAGGAGATGAACTGTGTTAGCTTTTTCTTCTAAATAACTAAGTCCAAAGTTCAGCTTCTGATAGAGTTCAAACCTGAAGCAATGTTCAGAGTTAAGTGCAACAAATATAAAAGAGATAGGGAGAGAGAAGAGAAAGACACAAAGCAATTTATCCTGGTTTCTTTCACAATCCGGAAGTAGTTCAGTCCCCTTGTCACTTACACGAGATTTTTCACTATAATCAATAAGATTATAAATGCTCAAGCACACAAGCAAGAGACTTCCTATTCTCAAGCACACAAGCAAGAGGCTTCTATCAAACAAAGATTACAAAGAATTTCGTTTGGATTGAACACTTGATATACAATCAGAGGTGTTCACAAAATACAACACAGTTCAGACTCAAGACTTAATAATTTCTAAGATATGAAAGTTTATATGAAATTATAAGTGTTTGATGCGTAGGAATTTTGACAGAGTAATGACACTCATAAAATTGTAGAGTCTTGTTGTTTCTTCAAGTCTTCAATCCTTTATATAAAGGTTGAAAAGAGACGTTGAAGAGTGCCAACACATCAATAGAGTCATTTGAGAAGCTTGATCAATCAACATTGCTTTGTTGCTTGATTTGGTTAATGTCATATGAAGGAATGATTTTGAATTAATTCCTTGATAAGGAATTATCCGTTCTTTTCCAAAGGAGACACAATTGTAGCTTTGTACATTTGTACATGGGAATGTTGGATATAGTGGAGGTAGTGGTCATACACTTTGTCCTTAATTGTACCTTAATGAAAGTGACATTCATTGACCTTCTGTCACTTCCAGAACCATTGTTCTTGATCTTCAGTACTATCCAGGCTTGACATACAATGTTTCTGCTCCTTTGTTCTTCAGCTTGTCTAAAGTCTAACCTTCAGAGTCTGAGAGATCTTCAGAGTCTCGGTGACTATCAGAATCTGACTCCTTCGGATTATAGCTTACAAATCAACTTCTCTTGACAATCTTTGCTCTTTCAGAACCAATACTTGAATAAGATGTTGTATAATTTTTTGTCTATGGTCCTACACACTTTGAACAAATATTAGCATATCCAATTGAACTTTTAATACCTTGATATTATAAAAACTTAAGAGACATTGCTTAGAATCATTTTGTTCCATTAGACTCTTGTAAACATTTTAAACATTATAGTGGAAGCTTGTAGAAGAGGCGTTTTCTACTACAAAGAGAAGATGTACCTCTAGTGCGGACAAAAAGGGGGAACTTGTATAAATCTGGTGTTCTTCTTTCCATCACTATTTAATTTCTGCACATTTACTTTGATGTATGATAATGACGAATTAGGTTAATGTATTATAAAAACTATTTTCAATAATTGTTGATTCATCAATTCAATCAACTTTCACACTAGAAATTAACTTGTTGATTAGTTCATCACATGTATCAAAGTTGTATAGTTACTTGTATTAGTAACTTCTTGTTTAATGCTAGGTTTGGTTTGAAATAATTGTTGGTTTTGTGGATTATGTTGTGTATTGACTATTAATTGTTAAGTAATAATTCAAGTGTGAATTTCTCGTTCCTAATTGAATTATCAGTGTATAATTGCTTATTATGTTATCGTTGAAGCTTTTACATAATCCACTATAGTCATACACTTTCAAAAAACTTTCAGAACTAAGGGGATAATCTATTCACCCACATTAGCTTATCGTTGTTCCCATCATATCAACCACCAAATGATTATAGGAAGGCCATTACTTACAACTGCGAAGTTGTTGGTAGATGCTAAACAATGAGAGGTTATTATCAGGTTAAACAACCAATATCAAGCTTATAAGGTCACACCTCAAAAAGAAGAAGATTACAATTGTATGAATCGTTTCGATGTGTGGTTTAAGTTTAAAGAACTGGTAGAAAGGAATGTTGAGGTTGAAATAGCAGCATAGGAAGGAGAAAACCATACAACCTAAGACTATGATCAGGTTGTTTGAACTGAAGATGAGGAGTATGAAGGTATGGGGCACCCAGACACGACGTAGACTTATTGACTTATTTGTTAGACTCGAGACGTAAAACACGCGTTGAATGAGAGGCAACTGATTAGTTTATTTTCTCTATTATTTCCCTTTTCTAGTACTTTTTGTTTTATGTAAAAAAATTACTTGCTTGAATTGCTTCTATTCCACATAATTATTTTTAATTTTAAATATTTGCATAAATTATATAATCTTTCCATTTCAAAAATTCCAATTTTTTTTAGTCTGAGAAAATTATTCAGACAATTACGGTAGAAGACTAACTTACCCACAAAGTTCAAGTGCACGATAAATATTGCGGCTTGTTGTGGAAGATCGTTATCATAACCACCACCTCTATTATGTATAGCATAACCAGTGAGACTTTGAGACAAGTATATTTCACTCTTCTACTATAATTCTTTTTATATGTATGTTCAATGTTGAATCTTATTTTTGCTTGGACTTGCGATCATTCTCAACGAACTATCAGTCATATTATTTTACACATGAGATATTTGTTAGGTACCTTCAGCCTTTGCAAGCCATACTTATTATTAGTATCCTTTGATGAATCCTTTTGAGACTCCATGCAATGTTTCTTTTGTTATTACTAAGTGACGAATCATATCATACTTTTTAACGCTTAATATCGTCTATTTGATTTTGCTTGAAGTTAGATAAAATATTTTTTAGAACCAAGTATAATTTGAATCTAGGCGTTAATATTTGGAATTAGCAACATACTAAGTTTGGGGCTGGGTATCAGTCGAACTTGGTTATAAAAAAATGAAAAAATATAGATAAACCATGAAAAATATGGGTCTACAAAAAAACATATTAGAAAATTGAGAGCCAAAAATTAGTCTCTTCAAAAAAATATACAGAATTTTTTTTTTATGCAGTTCTACTCGTATCCATCTTGTTTTGGTACAAGGAAGGAAGGTTGATAATACTTCATATTTTAGGCATTCACAGGTTAAAATCTAACTCCAATAATTTTTGGCAGCCTACTCTTTTCCAATTATATCCTTCCTTAATATGAGCAAACTTACAATCCTAAAAGACCTCTTTAAGTGTGTGTAAATAGTGTGATCTTAAATGTCTGTTTAAAATTTCTAGTACATAACAAGGTGCATTCACATGAAGAATGGAGTGGGCAAATGTCGTGACTAGCGCTACTGACTTTATGATGTACATAAGTGTATCTTGGAAAAGAGTGTGGTTGAGAGCATGAACTATCTTCTCTAAGTTTGTCCTGCTTGCATGGAAGTGGCAAGTTAGTCAATCCTAGAAATGGAATGGATGATAATCTGAGCAACCACTTCGGAAAGGTATGTTCTCCGAAAAATAAGCGAAAAATTAAGATTCAAATTCTTTTTTTTAGTTAAAGACAAATAACAGTTTAAGTTTAGGGTTGTGATGACAGTTCATCTTACGTTATTTTAAGCATATTTTTCAAACATTTTAATAATGTTTTGACCCAAATAAGAGGAGTTTTAGCACAATTTTTTATGGTTTAAGGTATATTTTGTAATGTTTTCATACCGAGTCATTTAATTCTAGATTTTTCAAAAACCAATTAATTCTTAGTTTTTTTTATTATGTATTTCACTAAAAATACCATGTAATTCAGCAAAACAAGACACTTTATTTAGAATCGGAAAGACATGGAATGAAGATTCAAGAAGCATCTGAAGACATTACAAGTTGAATGAATACTATTTGAAGTTACAAGACATGTTTGAAGGAAGAAAACACTCAAAAAGACAATAAAAAACGCAAAAACACAATGAAAACAGGGGCCACACACATTGGGTTTGCTGCCACGTGCCTTGAGTGTGCTGATGTGCGCGAGGCACGTGTGGTTCTAGGAAATCACATCTTTCAGTTGTGTTTCCAACATGGCTTTGGGAAAAAGCTTAGTATTTCAGCCCAAACCCACTTGCAAATATGCCTATAAATAAAAGAGCATTTATTCACAAATTCTCATTCAGAACGTGTCGGTTCAAGAGGAAGAAAAACACTTTGATCATTAAAGGAGGAGTCTCTCCTCAACCTTTGTTCTTAGATATTTTTTAATTTGTTTTTGTTAGCATGAGTTACTAAACCCTAATTGGGTAAGCTTCTATATTGAACCACTATTTGTTTGTTGGTTCAATTTCATTCAAGTCTTTTATGCAATTATGTTTTGAGATCTATTTAATTTTTATTTGCAAAATCTTTAATGCTTTTACAAATTCTAGGAGTGTGACATACCTAGAGTCTCAAACTGATCATAGAAATAGAAGGCTGCAAAAGATATTCATATACGTTCATAGTCTTGATATTTCAGAACTAAAACTTAGCTTTGAAAGTCAAAATTTAATTATATAGTTATGAATATTTAAACGCACTTTAACATAATCAATTGTTTTTTCATACTTTGTTATTATCAAAACTTCAAAAACAATTGTTCAAAACTTTTTTTATTCAACACTTGTTGCACTTGCACATATACAAGTCAAGAAGATGATCCAAGAAAGTCACTTGCATATATATTAAATATTAAATAAGGAAAAAGTGACAACTTGACACAATACGATTTCAGACACAAAAGTCTACTTGGATATTTTAATCATAGAGAAGAGATGATATTTAGTGGCACATGAACTTGGAATTGTTTATCCACTCGTTTACTGCATTGCGTGTATATTTTATGAAACTTAACATAAAAATAGTTAGTTGTTTCCCTCTCCTTGACATCATGTTCTATAAAGAAAACTCAAAGGTTTTCAATAGGCTTTTCAATAAAAGCAAGAGTTCAACATTCTTACAGAACAACCTTAATCATATCAAATAACAACTCATCTTTCATGAAAAAGAATTGGATTATTCAATAGGTTTCATTGATGGCAGAATCCAATGAAGTTTTGTTAGAAGCTCAATTAGCTCTTGTTGATGGCGCTGTTGACTACAAAGGACAACCTGCCGTTAGATCCAAATCTGGTTATTGGAGATCCGCTTGGTTTATCATAGGTAGACATTTTCATATCTCTCTTAGTTAATAGTGACAATAAAGGTTGGTTTGACAAAAAGTTGGTCTATACACTGCATGTGCATGAGTTCAACTCCTGTTGTCGATGTTAAAACCTCTTTAGTTGGTGATACGTCACTCTAAGTTTGAGACACTCTTTGAACCTTGAAATTTGGTCATAAAAACCAGCTTAACTAAACTTTTTGTTACAATTTCATTTATCTCTTCTGTACTGTTTTTTTTTAATGACAAAATATATTATATATATAAGTGGAATAAATTCAAGTATTACACCAAAAAGAGAAAATAAAAACACCAAAACCCCCAAAGAAAAACTATCATCACCCACAAAATACTGAAACCCCTAACAAAAGCTCCTCTGTACTGTTTTGTTTTTATCATTCATAAAGATTTGGTCAATAGCCCGCAAATGCTTGGTTCCATAAAGAGTTCGTCAGCACTCTTCGAACCTTGTAGTTTTGGTATGACTATGATAGAACTTCTACGACTAAAAAAAGCAAAATTAGAGAGGGAAATTAGTAAGGGTGGCAAAAATACCTATGTCCACATATACCCGCGGGTAAAATCCGTCACGGGCACAGGGCGGGTAGCTAAACGGGTATCCACGGATATAATAAACGGGTATTTGACTACCCATTATTATATGGACACAAACACGGATTTGATTGTATCCATACCTACGGGTACCCATACCCGATAATAAATTAAGTAAATTATTAAAATATATTTATATATCTTATCTTATTACTTAAAGTTGTTACCTTATTGAAGAAAATTTTACCGTCCACCTAAAATTCATCAACAATAACCTATTTTTATTTTAAATATGGTTAATTCATCTTATTAAGTTCACCGTTTCCATTTCATTCACATCATAAAACATAGGGATTATATAAGAATCATGAATTTTCTATGGATTATATAAGAATCATGAATTTTTTATGAATTATGTATGATTTATGAAATTTTGAATGAATTATGTATGGATGTTTAAAAGTTGAAATTTTTTGGTAATTAAAAAAAGTTATTATTTGTACCAAAAAATAAATAAATTCAAAATCCTATGGGTACACATGAATACCCATGAATACCTCAATACCCACGGGTACCCGCATAGTGGGTACCCATAGGGATGGCAATTGGACCCAGGCCCTATGGGTATCCGCAAAAAATACCCACAATGGGTAGGGTAAAACCCCGCTTTCATGGGTTTGGGCACGGGTCCGGGTAATACCCACACATATTAATGGGTATGGGCACG
>Ga0209282_1001366_pt1 | contig 13340 bp, 7 predicted proteins | sample Mtrugardesep15_FD_187529 | JGI IMG/M metagenome (GOLD analysis project Ga0209282, IMG submission 187529) | Root nodule microbial communities of legume samples collected from California, USA - M. trunc garden sep15 (SPAdes) (version 2) | ecosystem: Host-associated > Plants > Roots > Nodule...
ACCCTTGTTTAAATGTGATAAAGGCAAATGCTTTTACATTATGAGGAAAAACTATGCATGATATATAGTAATACAAATACGTTACGATATTAGCTGTAGGTAGGAAATTGAACTGATATGTAGTTGCCTTCATGTACTTGATTCAAAAGTTTCATTTTGTTTTCCCAACTGTTCTCTCTCATCTGTCAAGAGAGAATTGACATGTTGGTCAATGTATGGAAAATGAGAGACTTTTGAACTCATATACTCTTTTTAAGTGGTTTGACAACTTTTGAACTATTCAGTTGCATCTGCTATGTTTTTTGTTAACTAGAACTTATAACTGTTCTGGTCAGTTTTGATAATTTGTAATTTTCTTGCACCTTGCAGATTTTGTTTATAATCTGAGAAAGAGAGAACAATATGTTGAAGCTGTTAGATTCAGTTGTGCATTTAACTTGAGCAACAATAATCAATTAGTTGATCTCTTGCGAGAACACGTGCAGAATGCAAAACTGATTTCTGAGAGTACTTGCATGAAAACCAACTCCATTGAAATTAAGGTTCTTTTTTTCATATTCAATTTTTATTTTATGAAACATTCCATCTTCACACCCTTTCATAATAGTTATAAATACTTTGAACTTGAACGCAGGAAAAAGCCATAGATGAAGAAATTGCTAGTCTCGAAGCTGTAGTACAGTGTATTAGAGATAACAACCTAGAATCGGAGGATCTACTTAAAAACATTGATGATCATATTATCGAGCTGAAGAAACAGAACAGCAGATAGTGTTTTACTGGAATCAGTGAGTGGTAGACAACTTGCTAACACATTCTGTTGTAAATGAATTGACAGTGTTCATGTAATTAGCTTCAAACTCTTGCTAATTCTTGTAAATTGTACTGCTACTACTGATTTGTATCTCTATTAAGGCACTTGCATGTTAGTTATAAATAAGATGATTGTGAACATAGGACATGACCAGTTTATTTTCTGTCCAGAGACAATAAAATGTGAGTCTGAGAGTTGGTCATCATCTAAATGTTCAATGTGCAAATGAATTAACATGATACTATTCCTTATTTGTTGATTCTTTTCCCTAATCATGCATATAAAGTATAAACTGAATTCTCCTCTCTTTTATACAGAAAAAGTTAACAGGTTTGTCATCAATCAAAATTTAATATCCAAAATATTCTTGGACACGTAGTCTTTCAGAAATACATACATACTATAGGATCAATTCCAACATTATCAAATTTTATTACTGAAATAAAACAACAAGGATAAAAGAATAAATGTTTTAATAAAGTGAGTTAAAAATAAAAGTTGATTATGGTTAAAAGTAAAACGAAGCTAAAATGATTTATGTTTGGTTATAGATTTATATAAAAGTGAGTTAGAAAAAATTGAATGTAAGAATAAAAAACTCCAATATCTAAGCTTCAGTTGAAAATTAGTTCTATCATAAGCAACAAAACATTTCAAAATTCATTTTTAGAATCAATTTTGACTTTTCAAAAATGGAACCAAACATCCGCGGTTTGGAGAACATATAAACATTTCCTACCGTCCCAAATTTATAAAACTCTATGACATATTTTATACCTATATATTACTATCTCCATCCCTAATTATAAGATCTTTTTGATAATTTTTTTTGTCTCTATAAGACCTCTTTGATATTTCTAAGTACATTAATTATTTATTTACCAACATACCCTATTTATTTTATATCTTTTTCTTCAATCAGCATTAAATATTATGTTGAAAACATACACTAACCCTCTTTCTTAAAAGATAAAATTGTAAAAACAATAGTATTTACAAACAAATTTATTATCATTTTTAATTCTTAATTCCTGTTATTTTTCTAAAAAGGCCCTATAATTAAGGACTTCGTTAGTAGTAAAAATTAGTAACTATTATTAAATTACCCTTAACTTACAAATATATTCAATTTAACTTTTCATCTACTAAAATTTTTGATAGTACTCCCTCCGTCCCAAATTGTATGTCGCTTTAGGAAAAAAAATTGTCTCAAATTATATGTCGCTTTACAATACCAATGCAACATTAATGTTACTTTTCCTATTATAACCTTAATTATTTATCACTTTATCTTCTTTCAATTCTTTCATTTATCTTTCCCATATTATTTATTAAAGACAATTTTGTAAAACAACTCATAATATCTCTTTTCTATACAATATTAATTACATTTCTTAATATATGTGAAATGCCTAAAACGTCATATAATTTGGGACAGTGGGAGTATTATGGATTCAAATTTAACTTTTCAGTACATAAATTTGTTTCTATGCTGAACTGTCCTTCCTAATATTCCCTCAACGACTTAATAAACAAGTTATTTGCCATTAAGAAGTCTGTTTTGTGGGGCCTACTTCAACATACCGAACCAAGCTCATGGGCAACCAAAAATAACAACACAAGATTCTCATCTTCTTGTGTCTGTCTCATTCATTTCACTCTCCAAATTTCATTTTTTTTTCCTCTTCTTTTAGGGTTTACTTTATCTTTCGCCATTGGGAGCTCCACAGATTGAACTAATTGGTAAAATCCTTCACTTCTTTTTCTTCATTCTTTTTTATTTTTCATGTCTGTTAGTATATTTTTCTTCTACATTTATTTATATTTTCATGCCTTTTGTCTAGAAAAATCAAAATCATGCAATGTTTAGATTAGAGCTACTAAATGTGTATTTATATATTGAAAATTTAAAATTTACATTTTTTTTACATGGTCATTGTTTTATGATTAAAACTTTAAATGTCTATTTTGAATATTTTCATGGGTATTATTTGATTAATGACCTAGAAAATTTTCAAAACTAAAAGTTGAAGTTTTTATCTTATCTTCCCAGGATTTCGAGGTGTTTGTGTAATAGCTGAGAGTTTAAAGTTTTCTGTAGTTGAATGATGGATGTTGTTGAGGCTTCTGATATGCCAAAGTTTTGTGTTGGTGATGATAATGAAGAACACATCAATTTTAAATGGCTTGCATCATTCAATAAAAAAACATCGCATTCAGATTCTCTTGAAGACTATGAATCTGAAGATGATGATGTTCCTTTGTCAGCAAGGTTTCCTAAGAAGAGGGATACTACTACAGTGCCAGTTAAGAGGGCATTTGATAACAACAATTTCTTATGTGGTTTGATGAAGAAATCCAAGGTGTCACCAAAACCATATGATGATAATGACGATAGCGACGGCGATGTTCCTATTTCCTCGAGAATGAAGATGCATACCATGTCAATTGATAAATCATTTTCCTCACTCAAAAAAGAACTTGCATTTGTAGAAAAATCATTTGAGGAATGTGAAGGGAAGAGACAAGTAGAAGAGAAGAAATTGCAATCCATAAAGAGAGATATTGAGAAGTGCTGCAAAGAGCTAGAAAATAAGAAAAAGGAAATTAGTGATGTTGGAAGAATTGAGGAAGCATACAAGAAAATGCAGGGGAAAATTGAAGAATGTGTCAAGGATTTCGTAGCAAAGGAAGCACAACTCTCTTTGATGGAAAACTTGATTGAAGAGCGCAAGCAAGAACTCAACACAAAAAAGCTGGAACTTCGTAAAGTCATGGATAACATTTCAAAACAGAAGGAATTGGAATGCCAATTGCCCGAGCTGGTGAATGATTTGGTATCAAAACAGAAGCAATTTGAAAGCCGAATGAAGGAACTTGATGGCCGGGATAAGGAGTTTGAATCAAAAGAGGATGAATTCCAAGGCCGAGTGAAGAAGCTGGAATCAGAAAAGAAGCATTTTGAGAGCCGACTGAAGGAAGTCAAATCAAAAGAAAAGAAATTCGATGGACAAATGAAGGAGTTCCGGTCAAAAGAGGAGGAATTTAACGGTAAAGTGAAGGAGTTTAAATCAAGGGAGGAGGAATTCAAAGGTCAGGTCACGGACTTCAATTCAAACGAGAAGAAATTTGAAGAACAATGGAAAGAACTCAAGTCAAAAGAGAATAAGTTCAAAGTACTAGTGAAAGAGCTCAAATTAAAAGACAAGCGATTTGGAGCACAAGTCAAGGATCCTGAGTCAAAGCTAAATAAGTTAGATGAACAACTGAAGGAGCCTGAGTTGACAGAGAAACAATATGAACCATTAATAGAAGAATATTTTGACGAGGAAAATGAGTCTGGTAAATGTTCTTATTCATCTAATTTATTGAAAGAGTTTCATTTCAACTGTTTCTTTTAATGATGTTGATATTTTTAATAATTTGATCCACATATAATACGAGGGAGCTTAAATATGTGCTATCTATATATGCAGATACATGTTACATGGATGATGATTTTAGTCCTGCCATTGATGGAAGAAGTTTGCAGTTGCTCCCACGTGAGCAGATTGATGAACTTGAGTCCCCTGGTGATGACATTCAAGTCAATCTGCAAGGATTATCAGATCCAGCAGAAGTTGTTTTAGATATAATTCAGAACCCCATTATTCAAAAGTATAAGAAGGGAGACAATGATGCGATTATTGAAGAGAACCACATCTTTCTGCTAGAACAACTGATGAAAATCTCACCACATGTTAAAACTTGTGTAAAAGAAGAAGCATTGAAGCTCGCTCTTGATTTGAAAGCTAATATGGAAGAAAATACTGAAAATGATTTGGTTCTCGGTTTTCTACTGCTTTTGTCAATTTATCAATTGGTTACTTATTTCAATGAAGATGAAGTGTTGGAGCTTTTTGCATTTGTTGCTCAGCACAAGATAGCTGTTGAGTTGTTTGAGACCCTGGGTTTTGCAAATAAAGTTTCTGGTAAGTTAGTTTTATATCCTATTTGACAATGTTGAATCTTAGAACCGTGTTTCAAATATGGTTTGCAAATGTTTCTCAATTGTTTTCTTAATTTGGTGTCTGGTTCTTTGAATTAACTTTGAATCATTAGATGTGTCTCGTTGATCTTGGAATGTCCTTGTAGAGTTGGATTATCGATTATGAATTCTTACGTGGTACATTGAATTGAACAAGCGGAGCCAAAATGGAAAATATAACTAATGTATCTCAAGTTTTTCTGTGAATCTCTCTTTTAATTTATTTTGGTGTAATGGTGTTATATGCTTCTAGTTCATGTTTCTATCATTTTCTCATGTAGTTATTTCAAAAAAAAAAATCATTTTCTCATGTGGTGATTTTTTATTTATTTTAATTTCAAGCGATATTCTGTTTATTATTTCCCCGCGATTCATATAACAGTCAGGATGAGGTGGTTAACTAATAGCTATTCATGATGAAAACCTTAAGTTCCTTGCTAGTATCTGAGATAGGACCACTCTTGTGTAAATTTGCTCAGGTCAATTACTTTTAGATGATAAGTAAAAACTACGCAGGATAGATACAGAGATGCTATGATTAAGATATCACCCGTTGGTACAAAATAGACTTGATATTGGCTTCATTTTGTGTAATTGGCTTGATTTTGTTTCAATTCTGTCATTTGTTAAGAGAAAATTAACATCTTTGTGTTAATGCTTGTAAAATGAAATAAACTAGAAATTTATCTCTCTTTTTACGTATCTCTTCCATTTTCTAAATGGTTTAACGAATTTTGAATATTCAGTCTAATCTGGTTAGTTTTTGTTGTTAACTATAACTTATTTAATGTTTGTTTGTTCTAGTAAGTGTTGAGTTTTGATGAAATTTTTTTTTTTTGCACCTTGCAGATTTTGTTGAGAATCTTATCAGTAGGAAGCAATTTGATTCAGCTGTGCATATCACTTGGTTGAGAAGAATAAAGAAAGATTTGTGCTAGAAAAACCTAATGTAAAGAATGTGGTAATGGAAACCGTCATTGGTTCAATCAATGTTTTGGTGGCTCTGCGATTAGCAATGGAATCGTTATTGCAAAAAATATTTACATAAGATCATTCTCCCAATTCAAACACTATAGTAAAGGTTTCATCATCTTCGTCTCTGTCTACATGTTCAATCGCAAATGCAAAGAGCATTGAGCCCTTGTTTGGATTTGATTCTTAATGGCGGTTCTGTCACTGCTTGATCATTCCAGGAACTTATTTATTTATAATCTTCCATTGATCACTGCAGAGCTTCCTTTGTTTTGAGAAAGGTTTATAGTTTCATTTTATTGTTTAATATAACTTTGATATACCACTAATTTTGTTATCATCTTAACTGCATAGTTCTTCAATCTAAGTATAACATTCCTTAACCTTTTATGAAACATTTTTTTTTTGTTGAATACCATTTATGAAACTTTTTAATCTCAACTATGTAGGGAATACATGGTATTTAAGATGCAATATTTTAACTTAAAATATACTATATTTTGGTGTAACATTTAGTTTGACTACATTGGATTTGACTGCCTTTGATTTGGCTTACAGTTTACTAGATTGTATTATTTTCAGCTAAAACTTGTTTGAGTTCAAACCCCAACTAGTGCTTTTGGGTGAGATTAATGTAAATTCTTTTGTGAGTATTCTTTGAGTCTTAATATATTTCCCACCTTAGGCCAAACTCCATCCCCTCATTATAAACAATTTTCTATATTTATACCATATAATAAGAAATTAATGTTCATACATCGATCAACAATGTAATTTTTTTTCTTCACATGCATGCAACCAAACCACACAAAATAGATACTTATAAAAGTATTTTAGGAAATAACTTAAAAAGATGGCATCGTAATGTTATTTAATTTAGTGTACGCGTAAAAGAAATTTACATTATTACCAAATTTTATTGGAATATTTTACTACTATGTTGAAAATTTGACCGATACTTTTGAATTTGCGTGTTTGAGTTCTGACAAGACAAACATAATTTAATATAAATGACACATTAATGATTCCACAAATTAAAAAAATACTATTTACTAAGATAATTTAATTTAATTTAATTTTTTTTTTTAACTTTTATAAAATATAAATTGACACTATTAGAAATATACTAATACTATAATGTATATTTTTGATATATTAACACGTGTCCGGACACATGTTGAAATTTCACTTATAAACATTCTTAGTACATTCGTAAAACAAAGGTTAATAGTATTTTTCACCCCTGTAATATACTCCCTCCGTCCCAAATTATAAGGAAAAAAAATCACACTTATTAAGAAAACTAAAACATAAGAATTTGGAATATAGTTTTTTGTGTTTTCTTTAGAAAAAGTTTCATAGGAAGATGTAAAAACAATTTTTATTGGCTATTGGTTATGGAAAAATTGAAAGAGAGAGAAAATTGTATGCAATTTGCATTTAATTTTACGAGAATAAACAAAAGTTTTTCTTGAAAAAGAGATTTTTTAAAAAAACAAGACTAAATAGGATAAAAGATTGTCTTTTTTGCTTATATTTTGGAACAAAAAAAATGAGTTTTTTTTGCTTATATTATGGGACGGAGGGAGTATATCATAGCATCGGAGAAGTCTTTGGTAACTTGAAGACTTCCAAACAAGTGTGGGACACCATAAAAAAGTTGTTCCCCAATAATACTCATGTTGTCATCATGCACCTCAAGGAAAAACTCATAGATTCTTCAAAAACTCACCTTTGGAAGACGTTGATATGGTCATTTGAGTAGGATATGAATATTTGTGAGATGGCTACATCCATTCTCACACCTTATAATATCATAATCATTAGCTTAAAGGATCTTCATGATATTTTATCTAGTTTTAAGAACTATCTAAAAAGAGAAAAAAATCACCGATGATAACACATTTGCATCATTCAATTCCACAACCAATGCAGTCATAAAAGGTTATTTGTCTAACTTGAAACATGCAACGAAAAATCTCATATAATCATCTTTAAATTATGCAAAAAATAAAAACACGCTGCTAAAGTTTTCTACGGGTTGCATGGTTACCCAAAATGTCTAAATGGACCCATGGAAATCCATGCTTAAACTACACCATGCCCAACCACAATGGATTGGATCATGGATCACTGTCGAACTAGATTTGCACAACGTCACCAACAACAATACTTCTGAACAATATGTAGATGTTACATGCAATCCTCTTTGATACCCTTTCTAACCTTCAGAATGCCTATATATCCATCATACCTATAGGAGAACCCATTGTCATGTTGAGTACCTAGGGAAATTTAATTCTTTCTTGATTCTGGAATATATCTGACATCATTCACCCAAGTGATAGATTCTCTAGTATCATCCAAATAAACAACTCCAAAAATACCTTATTTGAATATCTTGAGCCATTATTGGTGTGGCGTAATGTGGAAAGAACATAGACACTTTCCTAATGCCTTATTCCCTAATTTATTGATCTTTTTCCAGAACATGTCTTACCTTTGTTCATCCCATGACCTTGGATCCTCGTTACATACATATTTTCATCCTCTGTATTTTGTCTCCTTAATGAGTGAGAAAAATATCATCTAGGTTAACTATGTATTTCCTGTAGGTAAGAATGGCCACCAAGTGGTCCTAATAACCCAATAGTGATCACACAAAAAATATAGTGTCCTTGTATTCGTCATGCATTGACCCCAATTCAAGCTTCACTAGATCAACAATTATTTTGTTGGAGGTGTTGCGAATTGGATCTTCCTTATCTTCAACTCATATAGTCTTGGACATATATTGACTCTCCAATTTATCCCACATACTCTATCAGAGGTTGTAGATCTTAGATATAATACATTATGTCGTCTGATACACAAAGACGTATCATTCTTGTTGCGTTCTCATTCATCTGTCCAATCAGTTTTGCCTCACATAGCGACGTCATTAAACTTTGTTGAACCAACAAATCCTTAATCCTTACTTTCCATAATCTGAAATTGAACATTCCTTTGAACCTTGGTACTTCAAATATTCTACCCGGAACTAAGAGTCATCTTTAACCAATGATGTTTGGTTACAAATTTTGGCAAAGTATGTCTACGTCTTTGACTATAGTTCCATCTTACCTGGAGTTTGGTTTGAAAGCTTTTGATCACTTTCAAATGTTTTTTCAATGTCAAGGTCCGATGACATATTTTGTTGGGCTGTCTTCGGGAGATAGTTTTCAAGGGTTCCTTTAGCCTTCAAATGCAATCCACACGCGTTACACAATATTGGCTTCTCATATGGTCCTTTACGCCAAACGTTAGTTTCTGTTGAAATCATGTTAACATATAAATAAACAAGTGTGATAATAATGTAAGATAAGATTCACGTTAAAAACTGGAGTAAAATAAAAATAAAAGTTTATATGTGGTTTAGTTTAGGTCGATTTTTGGATATTCAAATTACAATTTTATGAAATTTTGTATTAAAATTAATATCATATACACAATAAAATCATAGGTTTGATGCAAAATATAACATATAAAATATTAACAATCAACAATAAGGAAGGAAAAATCGATTATGTTTGTGACACGTGAAATAGTAAATTTTTTAAATAATAAGTATTATTAGAAAAAAAACCGATAATAGAATAGTTCAATATTTTATACATATAAAAAAATAAAAAATACTAATATTTGTGTATGCGGTTCGGTTTGATTTTGAAAAAGGAATTCAATATCTGATCCAATTAGAGTGGTTGTTACAAAATCCTATCCAAATACATCCAATAAATTTTTGTTTTGTGCGGTTTTTAATTTTTTTGGACCGATTTACTGTTTTATTTTATATTTGTTTGAATGTAAACACCTCTAATTTGAATATGTTTTCCTCCGATACAAATAATCTATGAAAAACAACAACAAAAATGAAGATAAGAGATGACTTACCATTAATTCCACAATTCACACACGGACCCGCCATGGAATCTCGTAATTTAATTAAGATGAATGAGCAAGAACAAAATTCAACTAGTTGGGCTTGAATTCAATAAAAGTGGTTAGTCTCTCACAAGCTTGATAAACCCAACTTTAGGTTTCAACTAGAAGTGGTGCAATATTTATTGTTCGACCATGTATTGAACAAAATTACCTCCAGCGGTGCGAGCCTATGAAAAACCAAAAAGAAAGTTATGTGATAATATTAAAAAAATTCATAAAACAAGTCAAATGAATAAATAAAATTCTAAAAGTTTCATACCTTTGTTTTTTGGTCGAATACCTCTATTTAAATCTTATTAGTTTTTTTTTACAAACTAATACACAACCTACCACAGAGAAAATGAATGTTCAGATACAGTTTTGACAGAAATCAACTTTAAATATTTGGTCAAACTCTGGTTGAAATCTTTATTTACTCTCGACCTCCGACCCCCCTTGACTCCGCATATCTAAATGTTGATTTTATTGTATTTTTTGTATGCTACATTGTCGTTTACATTTTTGAAATCAAATAGATTAAGAGTACTCGAGTTTGATTATTGACGGAAATAATATTTGGTCAAACTTTATTTATTCACGTGGTTAAGATACAATTTATATTTTCTAAAATGAAAAAAAAAATACCAAAAAGATGTTGGCCACATTGCCCAAACCAATAGACAAGCTCCATTTGTAACATTAAGGTCATTTGCCGAGTATTTAACCTACACATAAGGACTAACCGCATAATCAAGTCAATACTATATCACACTTTTGATCGCTTAAAATAATTCTTTATTTTATTAAGTTTTGTTTTTGTGTTTCTTTGTTTGACCCCTTAAAGTTACGATTGTTAACTTAAAAAAGTATAGCAAAACAAGAAAATTGAATAAAATATTAATTTTATAAGTTACTTTTTTTTTAGCTTCTAAAAAGTTGTAATGGTCCTCTTCCCTTTTTTTTTTGAGCCGTCAACTAAAATCCTAGTTTTTCCTCCTTCATCCACCAAAGAGGGATGATTTAGGATCAATTTTTTACCTCAAATCACCCCTCTAAATCGTTTTCCTCATTCCTTTTTATTTAAATAAGTGATTTTCACATCAAATTAGGTTTTTCTTTTGTGATTTCGTCGTCTTAGTGCGACGTTGTTGTGTTTGTCGTCTTTGTGCGGTGTTATTTGTCTTTTCCCTTTTGTTCAGGTGTTTGTTTGATTCAAATTGTCAGATCAGCTTCGATCCAATGCAGATCCAACCAATGACTTTGGCGTCATCAACGTTGCAGATCTGGAGGCATGGCTATTTTGGAGATTTTAATATAGTCATTTATGTAGGTTTATGTACTTTGTTGTTATATGCATTAACATGGATGCTGTGAGTTTGTTCACAGATTCATCCTTTTTATTTTTAACGAATTTGTATTGCATCGATGTACTCTATCAATTTGAATGAATGAATGTCGTTTGTTTCGTGACACAAAAAAAAGTTGTAATGGTCCTAAAAGAAAGTTGTGATGGTGGTAACATTTTATTTGTTTTTATATTTACAAGCCGTAACTAATTGGTTAGTTGAAGCGTTTAATGAACTTGAGTTAAAATCAAATTAATCGGGAGGCATATTGATTTTTAGTGGCAATAATCTTTGGTTGTTTCCTTTAAATGTCATAATATCAAGGTCAATTTCCTCAAGAACATGATTGTTAATTAAAATCGTCCTCCGGAAGCGTTTAATGGACTTGTTTTTATTTGTTTTTATATTTACAAGCCGTAACTAAGTGGTTAGTTGAAGCATTTAATGAACTTGAGTTAAAATCAAATTAATCGCGAGGCATATTGATTTTTAGTAGGAATAATCTTTGGTTTTTCCTTTAAATTTCATAATATTAAGGTCAATTTCCTCAAGAACATGATTGTTAATTAAGATCGTCCTCCTGAAGCGTTTAATGGACTTGTTTTTATTTGTTTTTATATTTACACCGCAACAAGACGCGAAATCAAACAACGCCGCATAAAACGATGAACAACACAAAGTCGCACTCAGACGACGAAATCATAAAAAAGGAAAAATTATTTATGTGAAAATCACTTATTTGATTAAAAGAAAAGGAAAAAGGATGCAGAGGGATGAATCTAGGTCAAAAAATGACCTAAAATCATCCATCCTCGATGAGTGAAGAAGAAAGAAAATCTAGAAAGAAGGTGTAGTTTCTCTCACTAAAAACCTAGGACCAGCTGTGTTTAAAAATATACCTTGTTGTTGAGTTGTGAATTCTGTGATTTCTACTTTCTAGGGTTCATTTTGTATAAGCTTTTTATATGTTTACTTTTGTAAAGTTTTAATATTTAAATTATAAAAAAAAATATAGGCAAAAAAATCCAAAAGTCAAATGTGTTTCAACTAAATTTTGGGCTAAATACATTGAATCAAGTCAGTTCTTTATCTTTAAAAATATTTACACCGATGAATCAACTTTCATTCACATTATATTTTATTGCAAATTATGGTTCTTAATCATTTAATTATACATTATATAATATATTTTACCCCGTTCTCAAGAATATAGTCGAGTAATGATATATAAGAATCAGAGTTCGAACCTCGAATTATCTATTTATTCACTTTAAAGATGAATATATTTAGCCACTATACTACTTGACGGGAAAAACAATTTCATCGGTCACCACCTTATTAACAACTAGGGGCAGATTCAATGTGTGGCTATGTGTGGCTTTATGCTCTAAAGTTTTTTTTTTTTATTATTAAATAAAACACATAACTATATCAAAACAATTATTTATCTCGTGCAACACATTTGTTATAATTTATAAGCTTTTGAAGTGATTTTACTCTTGCGGGTAACAATTGCAAGTGTTGAACGTGTTTTTTCAATTACAAAAGTTGTAAACAGTCAACTATGTAACAAAATAAGTGATAAATGGCTGAATGACCGTCTTGTAACTTACATATAAATAAATGTTATTTTGACAACTAACAATGTTGTTATTTTAACTCATTTCCAACAAATGAATATAAGACAATTTTTATTGTAACTATATTGCATTAAACAGTTTTTTTTTTTAACAATAAGCATCAACCAATGTTATTTCTTATTTTGAACATAGTTTGCATAATTTTTTCTTTGAAATTTTAGTCACACATACACCGAATGTTCTGTCCCTGACAACAACAACATTTTTTTATCAAATAATCTACTGATTGAGGCTCACACAATTTTTTTGAAGAGAGAGGCTCACACAATTTGAATGTGAAGAAGTAAGAACATGCCAAATGAAGAGTCCTTTACCTATTGATTACCGACAACCATATAAAAACTCTTTATTTCCTCAACAACTAATGGGTCTCACAATCAATAGAAAAATAAAATACGTATAAGTTAGTATCATCTCTCAAATTCATATTATTTTGGCTATTTTTTTTTTAAATGTACACATAAATGATACAATACATATGCACATGGTGATACCTATTTAAGGATTAAAGTTCCTGCTTTTTTTGGGCTTCGGCCCTCTCTTGTAAAAAAAAAAAAAGTGTTTTTGTTTTTTTTTTT
>Ga0209282_1001368_pt1 | contig 13329 bp, 7 predicted proteins | sample Mtrugardesep15_FD_187529 | JGI IMG/M metagenome (GOLD analysis project Ga0209282, IMG submission 187529) | Root nodule microbial communities of legume samples collected from California, USA - M. trunc garden sep15 (SPAdes) (version 2) | ecosystem: Host-associated > Plants > Roots > Nodule...
ATATATATATATATATATATATATATATATATATATATATATATATATATATATATATATATATTCGATAATGAGATTCTATGAGTTCGAGAAGAACTAGAATTCGTCAAGGAAATCAAAAGTGAATAGCTCTAAAGGAAGTGACCTTAAAACAAAAGATAGTTGCTCACCACAACAAAAGTGGTAAAACATGAATTCGAGGTAAGTGATCTCGTCCTCCAATAGAATCAAAAGGACTTAGAGGAAGGTAAGCTCTTCGCTAACTGGAAAGTCCACACACTAAATCTGTTTTAAAATGGATATTGGAGCCTACGACATTGAATGCATCGCGAAAGGACCAATCCCTAGTACATGGAATGCTAAAAAACTCAAGGTATGACTATTAAATCACTAATTCCAAGCAAGTCATCGAAAATCTTCTCGGGCATTTCCGTATTACTAAATGCATTTATGAAATAGGCTTAAATATGCAAATGGTCCTTGCAAAAACACTCGTTTGACTTTTGATCCTTGCAAAATTGTCTGTCTCTTAAAGAAGTCCTTGAGCCCACTTAAAGGGCTAGGTGGTAGTTTGATGTTGATTGTGCAACTTTGGTCATGGGGCGCTCACTTGGCTTTTCAATTAATTAAAAAATTTCAAAATTTTGAAAATTGTTTTTAATTTTTAAAATCTAAACATAAATTGTTGAAAATTAAAAAAAAATGTTGGTGTCTGGATTTGAACCACAGACATTGGAGAGATTGAGAGAAGAAATAGATAGTGACAGGTAGAGGTTATTGTTATTTTAGAGAGATTTAGTGATGACGCAAGAAATTGGAATTGATAGGTAGAGGTTACAATTATATATATGAACTAGACTTTTGACCCGTGCGACGCACGAGTCTTCTCGACTATAATAGAGACCAATAAATAATATTTAACTCGTAAGATCATGGGTCGATCAATAAACGTAAATTAGATTATTGGAGATACAAATATTACAATCAAATGATAATAAAAAAATTATAAAGAAAAAAGATAAAAAGAATACAAAATTATATTGGTGTACGGATCAATATAATTATAATAAATGATAAACTTGTAGGATTATAGTTATAATAAATGATGATGATGATGTTTGTTCTCTCATGAATTCCGTCTCTATCCTTTGATCCTCAAGACCTCCTTTTCCTTACGTATGAAAACAATTGGTAACAGTGGTGGGGTGGGGGGCTTTAGGGGCCATGGTCCCCCCTACGATTGCAATAATGTTTTTTATATGCTACAACTAACTAGGTTAAAAATTTAGTAAGGTATATATATTAGGTTATGTTCCCCTCAATTAATCTAATTAATGTGTTTATTTCTTATATCAAAAAATGTAATTTTTTTTACCATATTACTAGATTAATTGACAACTAATATTATTAATTTTATACTCTATATTATTTTAAATAATTTTAAATTTTGTAAAATATATTGATATGATCCTCTCCATAATACATTTCAAAACAACACTTATATGTTGACTATACTTATAGATTAATTAATTCCTCTCATACTCAATATAGTTATAAATTGTCCACAAGTTTTAGCTTGTGTGACAAAATTTTCCAAAATTTATTGGTCGGACTAAATGATCGAGGTTCGAACCCCGTCCTATTTTTATGTGCGCAAGTTTATAATAATTTTGTTAATTCATCTATCTATTAAATAAGAAAATATTAGTCGGTCCCCCGTCCTATTTTTATGTGCGCAAATTTACAATTGTTTTTTAATCAAATTATGTTTCATTTAGTCGGTCCCCCTAACTTTAAATTCGTGCCTCCGCTCCGATAATATCAACACGTTTTGTTTGCCTGGTCTAACACTTCACGGTACCTTTTACTAATTCAATCCTAATTAATAGGAATTAGTATATAGATTATACAAACGAAATGCCAATTGCTTTTCTAGAATGCATATTTTTAACCATAACTTCTCCACCACACATACATATTACACTCGTTCTTATATGTATTATTATTTTTTTATTAGACCCATAACATCACTAATTTTCTCAGTCTTTTATATCATCCCCATTAGTATCCATGATTTCTGAAACACACAAAATCTTGTTTGTTTATTATTCTTGCCACATGAGACAATGCATTATAAGACGAACCACCCTGGCATAAAGCTTTGTCTGCACTAATCTTAACCTCTTTCACTCTTTCCCTCACATGGTTGCTCTTCCCATTTTGGTCCACCAAAATAACCTTTCTCACCAAACTTGCTATCTCCTCCTTCCCCACCACATTCTTCATTGACGACACAGTAGTCTTCACCGCCACGCCAAGCTCCTCCACCAGCAACGCGGCATTCATCCTCTGCTCTGCGTAAAGCGGCCAAGCAATGATAGGCACACCATTGGTTAAACTCTCAAGCACAGAACCCCACCCACAGTGAGAAACAAAACCACCAATTGAAGGATGTTTCAAAACAGTTACTTGTGGTGCCCATTCATGAACTAACAAACCCACATTCTTATTCTTTATTCTATCTACAAACCCCTTAGGTAAGTGCTTACCTATCTGATCATCAAGTTCATCACCAAACGCGTCACCACTGCTTCCAGTGGTGAAAAACGCAGCGTCCACAGATTTTGTGGACGCACGTACCACCCAAACAAATCTTTGCTCACTTAATTCCAAACCAAAAGCTATTTCATTCATTTGCTCATACGACAAAGTTCCACCGCTCCCAAACGAAACATAAACCACGGATTGCTTTGGTTGTTTATCAAGCCATTGAATTACAGACTCATTAGCTTCACCTATTTCTGACTCAGCTTGTCTCACCAGGGGTCCAACTGCAAATACAGGAACTTTCAATAAACTTGATAATTCTCCATCTTCATCATTAAGTGCTTTAAGCTCTCTATGTTGAAGTTCATCCCATGTGTTAACTAAAACCGCGTCACTTTTGGAGAAGTTTTTCGCTGCAGATAAGTACTCTTTATACTCCAAATTGTCCCGGTCCATCATTAGATCAACCAAATCATTTGGTCGAACTGATTTACAACCCGGGATTTTCAAAGGTTCTTTCTGATCAATGTATTCTCCTTGGATTTGTTTGTCCAAAACAGGAGAATACACGTACAGGGAAAGAAACCAAGCATGTGAAGCTACGTAAACAAATTTCGGAATGTTGAGTTCTAGGGCTAAAGATAGGGCTTCTGTTCCGAATATGTCGACAATGAGAGCAGAAGGAGGGAGGGGTAAGTTTGTGAGTGCGGATTTGATGGAAGGTATGGAGTGACGCATTGTTAGAAAGATGCGGGTGCAGACGGTGGCAGAGACGGGGAGGAGGGAGGAAATGTTTGGCGATGGGATTTGGATGATGTTGAGAAGTGATGGATTGGTTTCTGATTTGAGGATTTGAGATTCAATGTGTGAGGTTTGGGAGGTGATGACGAGGATTGTGAGTTTGAAGTTGTGGTGGATTTGGAAGCGTTTAGCTAGCTCGATGATAGGCAAGAGATGGCCTAGACCTGGGCTTGAAAGCAAGACCAAGTGTGATGGCTTGTACAAATCCATGATGAAGAATTATGATAGTGAAGAAGTGAGCATAGAGATGAGAATATATAATAAGCTATAGAAAGTTTTTTTTGGACATCCCATTCCCATATTCATTTTACATCTTAAAAGAAAAATAAATTAAAAAACGATGTGATAGTTATGTGATATCATATGTTAGTAGTGTGAGAAGAGAGACAAAGAAGGAAACGAGATGTTAAAAATAAGGGCGTACACATATAACCACCCATTAACTAAATTACATTGCATTCAACTTGTTGTAATTATGATTGATTGGAAGAGACAAGAAGTGTAGTTGATAATTTATAGTTCATAGTTTATAGCTAATGATTTATAGTTAAGTTAATTGAATTGTTTGATAAAATTAGCGGTTCAATTAGCTGATAAATGTAACATTCATAAAAAACATTCTTAGTTTATAATATAATTTATACCAATTTATTCAAAAAAATAAAATTAATATTAATTATATTATTTAACTATTTAGAATTCAATAAATTTAAACTTATTTATATAAAACATCTCATATATATAATTATTAAATTAATTATATTTATTTTCATTTAAGTGTTTATAGTTTATGCTAAAAATAGTAAACGTAACAAAAGAACAGTTTTTTAAAAGACTTGAAATAACAATGATAAGATTATAAAAAAAAAAATCATAAACAAATTAAAGAATAAGGTTATAAACAATAACGTTAAAAGAACAAAAAAAGCAAAAACAAAAATAAGTTGTATAATATAGTTAGAACAATTGAATATTTTGTTTTTTGAGAGAACCGTTGAACATTTTTAAAAAAAGTTGATATAAGTTTTCTGTCCTAACAAATAAGAAAATTTGATATAAAAAGGAATAATTGAACATACTTTTATGTTGTAACATAAAAAATAAAATAAAAATTGGTTGTGTCTTGTATTGTGAAATTAGTTAAAAAATTATAATCTATAAACTCAACCGCTATTTATAATGTCTGAAAAATAAGATATAAGTTAGTAAAATAAGTTATAAATTTGTGGTAAAGATTTTTGGATTAAAAGAGCATACTCCTCATATTTCTTTCTATCATATGCTTTAAGAGGGCAATTATTACGCATATTTTTTAGTCAAATTCAACGTTTTTTAAGATTAGGTATCACTTTTTAACAGACACCTACATCGAAGTTGAAGTCAGTATTGAAGCCTGATGTCCTAGACTGAACCTAATCTTAAGGTTTTTTTTCTTTTTCGTTTGTCATTCTACTAAAAAAAGTTATAAGTTTGTGGTGAAAAATCATATCAAACAATTTTTTTTGTCAGTACATACTTACTTATCCATCGTAAGTTATAAGCTAATTTATATCTCTTACCAAACTGACTCTATGTCTTCATTATCTCACACTAGCCATTATTTCATTTCATGTAGTTGGTATCATCTTCAAGGAGTAGCGTCACAATGTTTCAATGCATATGAGCCACACACCATACCAAACATTTTAATAGTGTGCGGTACCATGATTTGAAAGCTTATAAAAGATGTGTCAGACTGTTGCATGAGAAATACGTAGGTAAAAGTCAAATTTAAATAAATAAAAAGTTTAAACAGACTTACACAAATGTTTTTTTAAACATAAAATAGTTTAATGATGTTAAATGATTTCATTAATTTATTTGTCATTTAACTTCTTTATTTGTATTTATGTAAAACTATCTTGACATAGTTTCTATCTTAACATATTAACAATTGGATGACTTATGACTGTGGGGCTATGACAACGTGAGCGTGGGTTTGATCTTTTAAAGATGCGCCTTTTGTTTTCTTTTCATTTTGATAAAACACGTGTTTCCTTTTCTCTATTTAGCCGTGGAAGTTTTCTTTTAAAGATTAATAATAGTGGTTATATAGAGGAAAATTGATAAAAAGAAATGTTACACAGAGGAAATGAATGCTAAAATACGGTTTTCGTGAAAACGCTTTTCAATGTATAAGATAGTTGTTTGTACAAATATTATTTCTCATAAAAGAACAATAAAGTTTTGGTTTTCCTATTTTAATAAAATTGCAATTTTAATTTCCTATTTTTAATTGTATAATTCCCGTCCCCATTTAAATTTTTTCAACCAATTCACAATTTTGATCATCAATTTAATAACGTGGCAATATGTTTAGTGACCTAAAACAACAACGAAGAGCCTAATTATTGAGACTTAAAAAACAAGCGCCTGGCATATGCGCTCCTAAGCAATAGGCAACATTTTCTACTGTCTCATGCTCCCGCCTAGGGTGATGCGACCATGCGCACATATACGTCCAGAAGCTGGACTGGTGCAATAAACAAAAAAAGAACCTAACTTCTCCACTTATCTTGTGATGTTTGTTACACTCACCTATTTAAGTCGCAACCTATTCAGTCAAAATACAAACAAAAGAGTCGTAGACCTATATTCACGGAAAGAAGCTCTCTCTGTGCTGCCAAATAATGGATCCAATTAATCAATGGTAATCAAATCCTTTCTTTTACCTTTGTGCTATTTGTACTATTTTTTTAGGTTTAAAAGAAGAGAAAAACCCTAAAAATCAATGTATGTGTCTAATCTCATTATTTAGGTACATGATCAGCGACATCGACAAATATCATCAGAGGTTTAAGAGAGTAGTTGTGATCACGATAAATTTATCCTTGGTATTGATTATGTTTGCTGCAATATGAATACATCATCATATTTTGATAAATTCATGGCAGAACATGTCACTGCTGTGATGCTCGTAGTCTTTTGCCGTTGTTTTGATTTTTCAAATAGCACTTAATATTTTTATTTTTTTTGGAGGGAAATAGCACTTAATATTGGAAGTACACTACATCGTGTCCCTAACCCTCACAACAACAACAACAAAAAGACCTTGATAGTCCTATATATTCTACTGCTATCAAGTGTAATATCAAGCATATATAGAAGTGAGCCTTGTTTCAAATATTGCCGCTGCGATCATCACTTTTATATTATGTCATATCACTTTTACAAGGTTTGTCATATTCAACATATTCAACGAGCAAGAGATACCATGTTTAATTCTGGCATTCACATAATGGACTTGGTTTGAATTAAATTTATTTATTTTATCATTACTTATTTTTTAAATTATTCAGCCTTTATAAAAATTTATGCCTTTATATAATTGATATTTGTATGGAGATTCTACTCTACTATATAACATTCCTCTTGTTATAATTTGGAATTAGTGATTCAAAAGTAATAGCTTTTGAGTTTTTCATCATTCCATGTCATACAAATTGATCCCTTCGGGAGGCATTCAATGTTGTAGGCTCCCGTCCCCGTTTTAAGACAGATTCAGCATGACCCTTTTCAGTTAGCGGCGAGCTTACCTTCCTATGTCCTTTTGGTTCTACCAAAGGACGAGATCACCTACATCAAATTCTCGTTTTACCATTTTTTTTGGTTATGGCGAGTAGCTATCTTTTGTTTGAGGGCTTGTTAGCCTATATTTTCCCCTTTGTTTCTTCAACAAGTAAAAGAAGGTTTAAAGCTGCAGAATTCTTGTCATTGTTTGAAGTTGCTGAGTTCGACGGAAGTTGGAAAGATTTCGACATGATGTTTTAATTCGACAATTTATTAGATTTTGGAGAAGCAAGTTTTAAATGTCCAGACACGTGGGAAGCATGCAGTCCTTGTCGAAGATAGTCAGTTTATAGCCGTTAAATTTGCAGTTATTTTCTCTATGTATATATAGTAGTTTTTCATATGAAAAAGGGGGTCACAAATCTCATTTACAGAATTCAAACACTCAAAGTACATAGCGTAGAGAGAAAAGAGTCAGAATGTATGTAAAGATTTGCTGAACCATCTTTAATTTAATGCAATGCAATTTACTTTTGTTTAAATTTCATTGCCTTTTACAATTTTAAGTTTTACTTGTTTTACACCACTGATTTATGTCGAAAGACAGATATCTTCATCACAAAAGCAGTTTTATTCATATTGTTCATAAAACAAGTTATGAATATGATGAACATTCAAACATTATCTGGAAAAAAATTGCACAACATGCCCTATGATTTCTAGTTTGATCCTGTAAGTAATTATTTAAAACTAGTCTTATTGTTTACCAAAAACCACGGTAAACATGGTTGCTTCCTTTAGAACTATTCACTTTTGATTTCCTGAATGAATCTTAATTCTTCTCGTAAATTGGAGGAGAAGACAGGGGATGGTTTTGTAAAAAATGAATTAGCAAATGGTAGAAATAGAATACTTTTAGAGTTAAGAGTTTTAGGGGGATTATTTTTTTTCCATAATACAAAATCCTCTTCGGGAGAACTCGAAAATTGTATTGCAAGAGGACTTTGAAGAGTTTTGAAAGGTTCATATGAATCATACAAACTCAATCTATGTTATAAAATTGTTAAAATTAAAAATATATTAATCATAAACATTAATTTATTATTTTTTTAAAAAAAACTTTTTAAAAAATGTGTAATCTTCATTTTTCACCGTATCTACATCAAAAAGTTTATTACATTCTTTTAAATAATTCTTATAGAAAGTTAACGCATTATTAGATTAATTTCCATCTTACACAATCCAAATCATTCTAATCCATTCATTTTAAAACAAAAACAAAAAAGTACTTTCAGCCATGCCCAACATAAAAATATCAGTAGATAGATTACAGAAACAATTTGCTCAATGGCTTTGACACTTTTTTTTTACGGTAATTGGCTTTGAGACTTATTGTAATTTGCTCTTATTTTTCACCAACGCATATTTTTAGCAAAATCAAACTTGTCCACGGCACATATCATCACTAGTTCTCTATGTCTTTTACATCATCCCTAATAGTATCCACGTTTTTAGAAACACAAACAAAATCTTGTTTGTTAATTATTTTGGCCACATGAGACAATGCAGTGTAAGAGGAACCACCCTGGCACAAAGCTTTCTCTGCACTAACCCTAACTTCTTTCACTCTTTCCCTCACGTGGTTGCTCTTCCCATTATGGTCCACCAAAATAACCTTTCTCAACAAACTTGCTATCTCTTCCCTCCCCACCATATTCTTCCTTGGCGACACTGTAGTCTTCACCGCCATGCCAAGCTCCTCCACCAGCAACGCCGCGTTCATTCTCTGCTCCGCGTAAAGCGGCCAAGCAATAATAGGCACACCGTTGGTTAAACTCTCAAGCACAGAACCCCATCCACAATGAGAAACAAAACCACCAATCGAAGGATGTTTCAAAACAGTTACTTGTGGTGCCCATTCATGAACAAACAAACCCACATTCTTATTCTCAATTCTCTCTACAAACCCCTCAGGTAAATGCTTACCTATCTGATCATCAAATTCATCACCAAATCCGTCACCACTACATCCTGTGGTGAAAAACGCCGCGTCCACAGATTTTCCTGTGGACGCGCGTACCACCCAAATAAATCTTTGTTCACTTAATTCTAAACCAAAAGCTATTTCCTTCATTTGCTCATACGACATAGTTCCACCGCTCCCAAACGAAACATATACCACTGATTCCTTTGGTTGTTTATCAAGCCATTGAATTACGGACTCGGTAGCTTGACTTGTTTCGGACTCGGTTTGTCTCACCAGGGGTCCAACTGCAAATACAGGAACTTTCAATAAACTTGATAATTCTCCATCTTCATCATTCAGTGCTTTAAGCTCTCTTTGTTGAAGTTCATCCCACGTATTAACTAAAATGGCGTCGCTTTTGGAGAAGTTTTTCGCTGCTGTTAAGTACTCTTTATACTCCAAGTTGTTCCGGTCCAGCATTGGACCAACCAAATCATTTGGTCGAACTGATTTACAACCAGGGATTTTCAAAGGTTCTTTCTGTTCAATGTATTGTCCTTCAATTTGTTTGTCCAAAATGGGAGAATAAACAGCTAGGGAAAGAAACCAAGCGTGTGAAGCTACGTAGACGAATTTCATAATGTTGAGTTCTAGGGCTAAGGGTAGAGCTTCTGTTCCGAATATGTCGACAATGAGAGCTGAAGGAGGGAGGGGTAAGTTTGTGAGTGCGGATTTGATGGAAGGTATGGAGTGGCGCATTGTTAGACAAATGCGGGTGGAGACGGTGGCGGAGACGGGGAGGAGGGAAGAAATGTTTGGTGATGGGATTTGGATGATGTTGTAGAGTGATGGATTGGTGGAAGATTTGAGGATTTGAGATTCGGTGTTTGAGGTTTGGGAAGTGATGGCGAGGATTGTGAGTTTGAAGTTGTGGTGGATTTGGAAGCGTTTAGCTAGCTCGATGATAGGGATGAGATGGCCCAAGCCTGGGCTTGAAAGCAAGACCACGTGTGTTGGCTTGTACAAATCCATATTGATGGAGAATTATGGAAGTGAAGAAGTGAGCTCAGAGATGAGAATATATAAGCTAAATTGTATTGCATGAGAATATATAACTTCTCACCAATAATAGTCTATGTGACCACATTTTTTTAGTTGTGTAACCACTATTTTTCAGAATGTATTTGGTTAATTAAGTGGAAATAGTGGGTTACGTGCATTTTAGTTGCGTGACCATAAATAGTAGCCGCGTAATTATAGTCACATACCATATACCATATGTTTGGTTAACTGAAATGAATATATACATTAAAAATGTCAATCTATCTTTATTCATAAAGCCGGGCTATACAACACGACATCCCTTCCCACACGACAAGCACGAGAGTAATTTACATGCAATTTGCTTTGTAAAAACAAATGTGTCCAAAACCAATTTGCTTTTTATTCATCATCATGATACAAATTCGAAAGCATTATATAGTAATAAAATAAGATAAAATAAATACTATCTTTAGTCAGAAAAAGAAGAAGATAAATACCGGTAGTATTAGACAAGAAAAATACACTCAGTATATGATTTGGAGATGCACAATTCACCACCACATGATACTTAATTTGTGATTTCTTTTTGGTAAAGTGCATCATTGATTTAATGGGTCATTTTGCTCAAAAAAAATTAAGAGAGCCACATTAAATGACCTTCGTGCTAATTCAATAAAAAAAATTGTCGTGCATATTAGTATTTCTCTTCTTCATAACTTCTCAACGTCTTCTACTTACACTTAGAAAGGGCTTTGCTCATACACATTAATCACTTGAAAAATAGGTGTACTTTAGCAAGTAACACCATTTTTTTGTTTGGACAAAATACCCACTTTCTCTTTTTTTTAAAAAGTCAAAACAAAAGGGGTATGATTATAATTAAATAAATTTACTCATTATATAAAACAAAAATCCCAAGTTTCTATTTCCGGTTAGATAATAAAGTATTGAGCTTAAATTATTGGATATTTATATTAGTAATTAGAGTCAATTATGTTTTATTATATACTCACACTGTTTCAAAATACATGTCGCAGTCAATCACTTCACACATGTCAATGTACAATTTTGACCGTAATTATCTTTAATTATCTAAAGTAAAAAATTATAAAAATTTAATATTTTGTAAATATTTATCGAAACAAATTGAACATCATCTTACATGCTAACATTTGTATTTATATGTTAATTAAAAAGTATGGTCAATTAGTAAGTCATGTGAATAGCGCACATTGCAAAAATGCAACATGTATTTTGAAATGGATGGAGTATTCTCTTATAACCTTTTGTAATGTTAAACTGTTGGTATTTTAATAAAACCCTAGTCGTCATTTTTCCTATTCCCTTTTTATCTATTTTGTATATGTACTGCTAACCGGTATCAGAGCCGGGTTCATGATTGCAATGTGGGAATTAGACTCAGGCCCACGTTAGACGTGATGGTTGTTATTAGTCCCACATTGCTCAATATCCCAAACTGTTGAGTGTATAAATATCTTTAAGTACATTCATCTGTTGAGCTAAATTTTAGGGTAAGATCCAAACCTATTTAACGTGGTATCAAGGGTATGGTTTGATCCACCTTGAACAACTCGTCGTTTCCACCATTGAGTTCCCAGAAGATTGGGAAAGTGTTTGTTTTGATTGTTGGTTTCGGTAAAAATAAATTTGAATTCGTAAGTGTTGTTCGGTTTGCTATTTGAATTCTTAAATGATTTGTTCTCTCCATTCATTTGTTGATGGAAATTTTGTTTTGGGGCATTATTATTTGTTGGTCGTAAGAGTTTTTCCATTTGGCCTTTGCAAAATTTTGATTAGCAGTTTGGTATTGTGTTGATTAAAAATTATGTTTTCGTTTTAAAGCTACATACAGTTTGACGTTTGAGTTTTATGTTTGGGTCGGTCTCTTTTTTTGTTTTATTTATTTGAGTCTAGCTCTCTGTTTGCGGTGTTTTTTTAGTCTTCGTGTGTTTCTTTGCGTTTTTGTTTGGTTAATTGGTTGTTCGTCTCTGATTATTTTGTTTCAGTTTGTCTTGGTTTATTTGGCTCAGTTCATTTTGGTTCTTCATTTTGTCTTGATTTAGTTTTGTTCGGTTTAGTTTGGTTCAGTTTGATTTGATTTCATTTGGTTTGATTTATTTGGTTCTTGAGTGCGTCAAGATAGTGCTCACAATTGGTTTGTTTGTTTGTTTGGTGGGTCAAGTGCTCACAATTTAGTTTCCTCTCCCCTTTGTGATTTTTCTGATTGTTTGCACTTCTTCCCCTTTTGATTCTTCTGATTGATTGTACTTCTCTTCTATGAGTTCTTCTGGTTGATTGCATTGCACTTCTTCCGATTGATTCTTCTGTTTGGTTGCTCCTCTCTGTTGGTTTTGATGTGGGGAAAAATCCATTTAAGTAGTGCATCAATGAAATTTGATTATAAACCTCAAACTAAATTAGGGGAATAATCTTAAAAACTTGTAAAACTAGCGACTAAATAAAAGTCCGGATTTAAAAATAAGAGGATTAGAATATGTTTTGATTGTTCCGTGAGCATAGTTCAGTTGGTAGGACAATGCATTATTATATGTAGGGGTCGGTGTTCGAACCTCAGACACTCCACTTATTCACCTTATAAAGTGAATTTTAGCCACTAGACTACCTGACAAAAAAAATGTTTTGGTTAAAATAGGTGAACAAAATTACATTTAACTATACCTTCAAAAAAGAATTGCATTTAACTATTTAAGATTAGAGCATCTACTATGGTAGTACACTAATAAGGACTCATTTAATGGATCTCACATATGCACTTCATTTATTTATAATTTTTTAATAAAAGTTCTTGTTAAAGACTCAATGACTTCAATTGCAATACACTAACAAAGACTTCAAATGCTTAAATAAGTCTCACTAACTTTACATCATTATACAAAAATAATTTATTTATTAAATTATAAATTACCTCATAAAATAATACTTATTTTAAAAATGGACCAACTTATACATATTTTATTACTTCTTTTAAATGTAGAACCTGGTAGTTGTTCGGGAGAGAAAGTCTTTATAAAAGTGTATGTTACCTAAAGGAGTGGTAGTAAGAAACCCTTGTTGAAAATGCTCATATGAATCAAAATTTCCTCGACAATAAAAAAAAGGCTTAATTGAACCTTTAGTCCTCTAACTTATTTGTTGTTTTCATTTTGGTCTCATAACTCTAAAAAATTCCTTTTCGGTCCCTCAAATATCCTTCCGTCAGTCAAATTGATCCACTCCGTTAATTTTTAATGTCTAATAATTTAGATATGATTTTAGCCATTAGATAGCAGGTTCATTGTATGTAACGGTGAATCGCCAACATCAAATTTTTTTACTTTTCTTCTCCTTCCCTCTTATTCCTCTTCATCTTCATCATCTCAAATTTTGTGTAACTCAAAATA
>Ga0209282_1001369_pt1 | contig 13321 bp, 9 predicted proteins | sample Mtrugardesep15_FD_187529 | JGI IMG/M metagenome (GOLD analysis project Ga0209282, IMG submission 187529) | Root nodule microbial communities of legume samples collected from California, USA - M. trunc garden sep15 (SPAdes) (version 2) | ecosystem: Host-associated > Plants > Roots > Nodule...
AATTTTAGTTACGAAACTGAACTGAATTGTTCAGAACTGAACTGAACTGTTTCGAATTGAACGGAACTGTTTTGAACCAAACTGAACTGAAACAGTTCAGTTTCAGAATTGTTAGTAATGGTTCAATTTTTTTTTTTGTTCAGATCAACAGTTTAGTTCGATTTTTTGGTTTTTTTGCCCACCCCTAAAAACTATGGACACTATTCAAAAACTAAATTATTCATTTATTTTACGGTTAATGATTACATTACATTCAACAATTCCCTTCTTATAACGTTGACATATTCTAACAAATTTGTCAATGACTTTGCATAATGAATCGATCTAGGGCAATTTGGGTTTAGTGTTTAATATATTTGAGCCATAACATCCTCTACCTTTTTTTTCCTTGTACTATATGATGATGATTAGGATATTGCATAAGGCACCCTCTCTACACTCCATTTTTAGCCTTAAAAAATAGGTGTAACTTGAGAGTCGAAAACCAATTTGAGAAGACCATATCAATAACATTTGCACATCAATTGAGCCCACTTCCACTTCATTTCCCTTCTGAGAAATTTAACATCCAACTTTAGTGAATAAAATCAAAGAAAGTGTCTGTCAATATTAAAGTTTGATCACACCAGGGATGAAGCTAGAGTTCTAGATATAACTCACAACCAATAAACTATTGCATATGACGTGTCTGTTATATGCAAACACCATCAACTATTGCTATTGCATATGTTACGATATTAACCATGTTTCTCATTTCTTCTTACATCTTAAAAGAGGTGTTTCTCTTTCTTCAGCACCAGCATAAAATCTTTTGGTTAAAGATACACTTGTTAGTGTAAATATGTTTTTATGAAAGAGAGGTAGATGAAAGACAAGACAATGCTCAACAAAAATGAGTGAAGATTACAAGAATAAAAAGTTACAAACTAGTTTCACAGTGCTGATTATAAATGTGACCAAAGCCCCATTTTTTATCAACTATATTATAGGCAACAGTGACTAATCTACACCAAAAAAAGACAGTGGATTCACTCCTCTTAACCAGAATTTTTTCATACTCAAGAATCATGATTACAACCATTAATCACTTGCTAAAGATGAATAAATCTCTTACTACTTACACAATTCACATATTGTTATCAAAGACTGGTATTTGATAATGAAATATACTTGGCTCAAATTACAAACTGAATGAAACTAGTTAGTCATACATTGTAAACCAAACAAGTATTGGTCATTCCATATATTGCATTTCCAGTAAACTTGAAATATTAGCCAATTCTATATATAGAAGATACTAAGGAATTGGATTCAATTGATCCATATAATTTTATTCACAGAAAACAAGCATACCAAAATAACCATACTAGTACGGCTGTAAGATTCTTACGAAGGAATAAAAAAACCTGAGACACTTAAAGACATACATTCATTCATTCAACTTGACCAACAGGTTGAATGTGTATCAGCACAGCAAATTGATTTATAAAATGGTTGTAGAGATAAGTTACAATGATAAAGTGATAACAATGACCACCAACCGCATATATTAAAACCGTCACATAGCATTTTGCAGAACTTATAAACCAACCGACTCCACCAAATGTGGAAGGATGTTAGATACATTGAGCAGTAAAGTTAAAAGAGAAACGAAAAAGAAACCACGGTATCTGTTGTATGAGAGTCAAAACTCCGAGAGTCATTTCAAAATAAAAATAAAAAAAAACGAAGAAAAAAAAACAAATTAATAGTGCTCAACTCATTCAAAAATCCAACCATTTCTGATAATAGACACATGTTGTTGGAGAGACAACGCCATCCGTTGAACAAAAGCTCATCCGTTGACAAGAAAAGCATGGAAAGGAAGTCGAGTCAGCAGATTTCTTTTCACCCTTGCTTTTGCATATGTAACAAGTTTTGCCAACAGGAATAGATGCAAAATCCCCATATCCAGTACTTATCATCTGCATTATCTCATCATCTAAAACCAAAGTTTGCAAAATCTCTTCTATTTGTTCCCCCGTGACTTGAGTTGTGAAGACCCCACTCCTTTTAACCCACTCCAAACATCCATCACATGTGGAAACTCTCTCCAATGAAATGCATTGCAAGCACGTTTTCTTTAGAGCGTCTATAAAAACCGTATCAAGACTTCCTTCGCTGTAAAAATGCCCACCAGTTATATCCTTCGAAGGCTCAAATTCTGTTCCCATGTAGATCTTTATACCTTTGTTTTTAATGGAAGGAAGTTCCTTTACCATACTCTTGTTTATAAGTGCCTTCATGTGTTTATTAAGCGCAGCAATAGGAAGGTTTGTTTCTCTTCTCATGTCTGTTTTTGAGATCCCTGAGTTTTCCTTGCTAAGTATAAGGTCATAGAGTATACGCTCTTCATTTGGCAGCGCCGACAGTTTTTGTCGTTTCTGTTGAGAGGAACCAGATTCTTGCAAACGTTTCATTCCTTACAAGAGAAAAATGTCAAAGCAGAGTATAATTAATTATATCATTCAAATGGTTAATTGAAAATTGAAACTACTTTACAGTTTACACTTTCAAGTAAATAATACTTTTCCTGAAAATGAAGTTATAAATTAAAATGTTGAGTGAATAAATAATAAAGAATGTTTAAACCCTTTCCGTCTCAAATTTTGGAACATGGAAAAAACAAAATAGGCACTACGACAAGTCAATATGCATTATGTACACAAAATGATCAATTATTTCAACACATCTATGATTGACTATAACACATAACAAGTAGCAGAATCCAAAATTTATAAGCGATAAAGTGACCAGAAACCTTTGAATAAAACACCAAAAGCCATGAATCATGATGAAATAGCAAAATAAATCGCCCAATGTAACTATAAAGCCACGGTTCGGCCTGAGTAGTCATTGGCATGACGTAAGATATAAAATATACAAAAGGGTCTATTAATTCCAAAAATATTTAATATATTGCTTCCACTTTCTTTATCTTGAATGTGAAGTTGTGATATTTTGAACAAGAACTATGTCCAATGCATTCCAAGTATCACAAAATATATAACAAAAGCACATGAAGAGTTAAGAGTAGAAAAATCATAGCATATAGATTTTCATGGCAGGTTAGGATCAGCACACCAGCTTTGTCAAAGTTAATACAACACACTGACCCATTCACTTAAAATGTGCATATATAGATGAAAACTATACTACAAATGGTATCACTACCATAAACTATAAACAGTACCATAGCATAAGCAATTTTCTAAACTCTCAACTAACTGGTTTTTTGCAGTACTGCTTGTTTGATTCTCAGTTTCATACTACATTTTTACTTGAAACATATTGTGTAACCCTTTGTAGGTGAGTTTTTTAGTATGGTATTAACTTCTGGAACTTCAAACACTGCTTTCACTTCTGAAAGATTCAAGGCTAGTTGGGAATTAAATTGTGAATGCACATTACAACTTCAAATGGTATTTGAATTGGAAAGACCTAAAACTTATAATAAACTTTAGGGGAAATTACATTGACCTCCCCTGAGGTTTAATCAAATGTCACAAACCTCCCCTCTAGTTTTAATTTGATCACTAACCTCCCTTATTATTTAAATTAATGACACCAAGCCCCTCCTCTTGATTAACGCCGTTGGTTACCGTCGTCCAAACAGAAATCACCTCCTACATCCCCATTTCATGTTTCTGTTGCATTCTCCTTAAACAACCGAATTGATTCGGAAACAAAAAAGAAATCAAATTGCTGCTGTGGTGTGTTCTTAATTTTTATATTAGTAAAAATGAATTTAATCTACCAGCCTATTTCACAAAAAACCTCAAATAATGAACCATATAAATGCTTTTCAACCTCTTGTTCATGATACCATTCTGCTTAACAAACAGATCGCTACAATTTTGCACTGAATAGCTTATGTTTCAACTAGTTCTCAGGTTTTCTTGCTACTTTAACACCTTCTCTACGTAACATAACCATAAGCATATTTTCCCAATTCTGATTAGCCAATAAGCATAAGCAATTTTCTATACAGATTATTGCCCAATTTTCTAAACTCTAACCCTAACCCTAAGCAATTTTTTAAACCGTAGTGGGTCATTAGATTAGTCAATAAGCAATTTTCTAAACAATTAAGCAATTATCTAATTCACAGTTTTTCAAATTCGCACTAAAACACTTAATGATAATTAAAATGCAATAGAATTTAGCGTGCACAAAGAGAGGGAAAGGAAACATACTCGCAATTTCAAGCGACCACCGATTGTCGCCGGGAAAAATGGAGTTTTCCGGCGAAGTGTGACTCCAAATGGTTTCTGACACAACAAGGGGGAAAAACGGCACAGGCTGCGTGTTTTAGTTTTTTATAATAATCAATAGGTTTTCCTAATCAATAATTGTTTTTTTACGAAATTAATTAATTAATTGTTAAAGTATTTTTTATACACAGATAATAATAAATCATTCATCTTATTTATTTGTAACATTTTAGTCCTTTATTTTTTTATTTTTCCATTTAGGTCATTTATCTCTCATAAAAGCACAAATAAATCATTTTCCTCATTTTTTATTAAAAAAATACATAATTTTATTTTTTAAAATATATTTTTATTAAAAATAAAAAAATCCAAAAATAAGATGAAAATATTCATCATATACATCTTCTTCCTTTGAATCTTCATCATCTTCTTTAAATCAAAAAAAATTCTACACAAATATATCTTCAAATATTATCAAATCTATATTATATTTATCATGAATCTATGTTATTATAATTCCTCCTCTCATAATATATCGTCAAATCTCTCTTATAACGATATAAATATAGCTTCCATACGAAACATGATTAACTAAATCAATCTTTAAAAGAATAATCTCTACATACTTTCAAACAATAGAGTATTATGCGGAAAGGATTTTAAAATAAGATGTGATTTTTTAGTAAAAAAAAAAACCAAAGTGTATATATATTGAAGATGAACATGAGTACAAGTACTATACTCTAATATGGAAGAGAGTACGGATGGTGCTATGAATCCACAAACTAAAAGCTCAAAATATAGAATATAAAATGAACCGCTTGAAAAGTCGGACAATCCAAAGAGTTTTCAAAATCTAATGTAAATTGAGAGTTTGGGGGTTTTGATTTTTGTGTCTAGAAGAAGATTTGAGGTAAATATATCATAGATTAATGATATTTAGAGATATATTTGTGAATTTTTTTTTTATTCACGGAAGATGATGGAGATTCAAAGGAAGAAGATGAAGATGATGAATATGTTCATCTTATTCCTGGATTTTTTTATTTTTAATAAAAATGTATTTAAAAAAATAAAATTATGTACTTTTTTAATAAAAAATGAAAAAAAGGATTTATGTGTGCTTTTATGAAAGATAAAGAACCTAAACGGAAAAATAAAAAGATAAAGGTCTAAAGTGTTACAAATAAATAAGAAATTTTTTTGTCAAAACAATTTTTTTATTTTTTTTTATCTTTAATTCGGAAGATAAAAAATTCAAAAAAATGGGAAAAGTATAGTCTTTGGCGCCTCCTCTCATTTTTCAATCGTGCAAATATAAGATACACTCTCCTCTTCAGTTCCCATAGTCGTGACACAGAAAATGCAAAACCAGCAAAATGGGCGAATCAGCGCATATTTCAGCGCCTCAAAGCCACTCCTTCCTCAAAAACGCCCTTCCGATTCATCCATCTCTTCTCCATACCAGTAACTTCTCTTTCCCCTCTCTTTCCTTAATCTTCATTTTCTGTTCAATTAGGTTTACTAATTTCAAATTAATCAATATAATGCACTTGCAAATTTCACTATGCAACTTATTTTTTAATTAATTTGGTTATTGAAATTTGAAATAATCATAATCTGAGATCTACTTTTATTTCTAGAATCAAGAGTCTATGCGATGTTGATGGTGCCAAGGGTAGGGTTCGAGTTCCAAAGAGAGTTCCTCTTGCAGATGTTCCGTTGAACAGATTACATTCATCCGGTAATGGCGGCGAAGCATCTTCTGATGTAATTCGCTGTAGTTCTAGTGCAAGGACTGCTGTTGTTCCTGCTGTTAGTGCGGTGAAGGAGAATTTGTGTCAATCAAATTTTGAAACTCCGAGGAAAGAATCTGGAGGATTTGAATCTGAATCACTTGATTACTTTTCTGCAAGTGGATTATTTGATGATGATTTTGATGACTCTATTTTGGAACAAATTGATATTATGTGTGAGGAGAAATCCACGGTGAAAACAGCTGGGGTGGAGGGGTTAGGTCATAGTTGTCAGGAGAGAGTCTCAAGTGAGGGTGGTGTAGTTGGTAATGTGGATATAGGATCGGGAACTAATGTTTCTAAAGATATAGGAAATGATGATTTTGATGAGTCCATTTTGGAACAAACTGATATTCTCTTTGAGCAGAAATCCGCGGAGAAAGAATCTGGGAAGGGGATAGATCATAGCTGTCAGGAGAGAGCTTCCAATGAGAGTGGTTTAGTTGGTAACGTTGATATGAGTTTGGCAACTAGTCCTTTTCCTAAGGATATAGAAAATGACGAAAATGATGATCTTGATGAGTCTATTTTGGAACAAATTGATATTCTTTGTGAGCAGAAATCAGCGGTGAAAGCAGCTGGGCAGGGGTTAGATCATAGCTGTCAGGAGAATGTTTCAAGCGAGAGCGGTTTAGTTTGTACTGTTGATATGAGTTTGAGAACCAGTGCTGTTTCTGAGGGCATAGGAACTGGTGACATGCTTTGCTTTGGAATTGATTTGGATCATATAGAAGAACATGTGGACAGTGAGACTACTAGGAAAAGTTTACCGAGTGGAACCATGCCAGAGGAATATTCTAAATACTTGAAATCACTAAATGAAAGGCAAAGAGAAGCAGCTTGCACCGATGTTTCCACCCCTTTAATGATTGTGGCTGGTCCGGGAAGTGGAAAGGTTTTCTTAAACTCTACTTTCTTCGACAGTTATTTTTCCTTTGAGTATTTTCTTTTTGCTTTGGAACTGAATTGTTTTTATTTTTTGATGATACCAGACATCCACAATGGTTGGGCGAGTTTTGATGCTGCTTAATGAGGTAGCACATTTTTTTTTCTTTTGCGCTATAAGATATAGATACTGTGCATATCTTTCATTATTGTCCCTCTTTTTCTTTGTTTGCAAGTTGATTTGTTTGAAGCTATGCATTTAAATGTTTTTGGTCATTTTTTTGTTTATAATTTCCACTGCTAAATTTTTGCAGGGCATTAGTCCCTTAAACATTCTTGCAATGACATTTACAGCAGCAGCAGCTGCTGAAATGAGAAAACGTATTGGAGCCATAGCTGGGAAGCAAACGGCAAAAGAACTTACAATCAGCACTTTTCATTCATTTTGCTTGAAACTTTGTCGTTCACATGCAGAAAAGTTAGTTTCTCTGATTTTGCTGGAGATTTTTCTTTAACTTTGTCATTAGTTCCAGTTTATCAGTTCCAACTTGTGTGTTCCATTGTGTTGTGTTTACTACCCTAGTTAATTTTCTTGCTATTTAAATCCTAATTGTGGCATTTGCTATGATTCTAATCCACTATTCCTCAAAACTGATAACCCCTCTAAATAATTGATATGTGGGAAGTATATTTTGTGAATTTGTTCCCCTTTAATAGTTGAATTGAATTTGCTAAGGATAAGTTAGCAGGAATAAGACAGGTAGTACATTTTCAACTATTTAACTTTAAGAAGCAATAAATTCCATTTAATACAAACACTGAAAAATTTGCTTAAGTATAACTGCATTATTCAGCATTAAAATAATGAATAAACTGTAATTTGTATCTCTTAAAGCATACAATGCAGCACATACTTTCCTCGCCCATACAAGGAATAGTGGTTTTGACACTAATACTATTAAGTTGCTTGAGCAATGATGGTTAATATTGGGAATCTGCTTAGAACCTGAAAGGAAACATTGTTAGAGAAAGGAGGAAATAAGTACATGAACAATATTTAAGATAAAGTGATAAACCAAACATGTAATGAAAAATAATACGCCGCTTCAGGTTTTAAGACTTATTGCCTAGAACATGACCCTACTAGACACATATATCATGATTGGATCCAAGTGATCTATCTGCTGCACTTGCACCCATAAGCTTTTAACTCACGCTGCTTAAAAAACTTCTTTTTATCATTGACACTTTGTTGCAGGTTGGGTCGTACATCTGAATTCTTAATATACGGTCAGTGGCAACAGCAGAATGCAATTATTGAGGCCACCCGATTATTAGAAAATGAAACAAGTAAACATAAAAATGGCGAATTGTTGATTGGAGAAGCGTCCGATGGTCTAAAGACCCCTAAACAGTTCAAGGATAAGGCAAAGAAATGGCAAAATTTTGTGACTCAGGTGTGTGATTATTTTTGAAGAGAAACTCATTCTAAACTTCCTGTTAAAATAACGAACTGATGCTTAATTTACGAAATCTACATTAGCCTCCCTCAACTGCTATGTGATCTTATGATCATGTTAAAAATGAAGCTGTTATGTTTACAAAGAAGTTTGACTAGAAGTGATGGTTTATACTAGAAATATCTTGCAACTACAGTTCGTATCACTGGTCATTTTGTGCTCTAATGAAGGAATATATTGTAACTACAACCGTAATTAGTACTCTTGTGTAAACAATAGATGTACCACTGCGAGGTTTGTCTTAGGCGTACAATTCCAGTGTATTCCTTTAATTTCAAGTTAGTACTCTGTCCATGAGGTGTCAGCTCAGTGATAAGAGCTTAGTCTTATAACTTCAAGGGACATAATAGACTTAATAGAACACCTCTAAATATGTAAAAAAAAGTCTCTGTGATGTTATGAAACTTGATAGTTCTTTACCTGAGATAATTTGTCCTTCCTCCTAGTCCTGTGCTGGAAAGTTGAGCTGCTTGCATCTAAATTATTTATCAGGGATCAAATTTGTAAAACCATGCATTTCTTAATGCGTATGATTTATATTACTCTTGGTCGTTTATATTTGCTTAAAATGGCTTATTCAATACCTCCTTATATTTTTTATGCTGTAGTTAAATTTTAGCTTTATCATATGAAATAACTGTATACCATTTCAGGCCAAAGCCTCAGGAAGAACTTCTGCTGAATATCGTGAAATGGGCAATCAAATAGGAGTAAGCTGCTAAAGAGTTTTCCCATATGTGTGTGCACACACAGACACACATCCTTGTTCTGTTTTGTATGTCTGATTCCGTGCTCTGGGTTGTAATCAGGCGGAAATTCTTGAGAATTACAGTAACATATTAAAATCTTGTAATGCTCTGGATTATCATGACTTGATCAGCTGCTCTGTGAAACTACTCACTGATTTTCCCGAAGGTAAACATTTCCTGAAATTTAAAATAAAATTAACTGCAATCTACTCATTTGTTACAGTTTGTTGTACCAACTTTTGTTTGTTCAAATTATTTCATAGTTTTCAGAGAAAGTCAGGATTCCTGGAAAGCTGTTGTCATAGATGAGTTCCAAGACACTAGTGCCATGCAATACAAGCTTCTAAGGATTCTTGCATCCCATAATAAAATAACAATTATTGGTGACGATGATCAGGTTTGAATATTTCTTCTCAAATCCCTAATGTATGAGATGCCTGATTGGATATCTGTATTGTTTTCTCTCTGCTAATTTAAAAGATCATCCTAATTACTGGTCTAATGTCATATTTTTCTTACAGTCCATTTTCAGTTTCAATGGAGCTGACATTTCCGGATTTATTTCCTTTCGTAATGATTTTCCAAACTACAAAGAGGTCTCTCTCGTTCTTCACTGATTATGATTTTTATGCTACATGTTTAATTCATATTTGCTCTTGCCTTACTCACACAGCCATATTAAATGTCTTCATTTGGATATCACTTACTTTTTTGGTTCAGATTAGGCTTAACAAAAACTATCGCTCCACACGTTACATTATCGAGGCTGCAGCTTCTCTTATTCAAAATAATGCCAAACGATGTCAGTTGAAGAATGTTCTTACCGATAACTCTTCTGGATCCAAGGTACATACATCATGCAGTGTGCTGTTTTGAAAAGTATGCCATACTTTATTGTGATTTTCCTTTTTATATACAATGATTTCTGCAATAACCTGCAGATAATTATGAAGGAGTGTCACAATGAGGATGCACAATGTGCATTTATTGTTGACAAAATCTCAGAAATTTCATCTAATCATTCAGCAGATAACTGTTCCTATGGCAACATTGCAATTCTCTACCGTAGGCGGGTGATGTTTCTTGATACTATACCTGTTATAACTATGAACATAAGCAATCACCCCATATATGACTGATTGGTCTGTGCTTCTTCCTTTCTTCCCTTTTCAGGTATCGGGGAAAGCCTTCCAAATGGCTTTTCGGGATAGGAAAATACCGTTTAACATTCACGGTGTGGCGTTTTACAGAAAAAAGGTATCAATTTCCGTAATTAAGATAAGAGAGTGTTTATTTCTAGGAATTTTGATTGACTAATGTAGAGTTTTTAATCATTCAAGGACTTCCACTAACAGCCAAGGCTTAGCGTGTGTTTGATTTGCTAAAAAATAGGGGACTGTACTGAACAACTTTTTTTGTACTCTGTTTGATTTAGAAACCGGTCATGAGACTGGACAAAACAGGTAGCAAGAGACTGAATGAAAACAAGAATTCTTGTCCCTCACTAAACCACGAGACAACTTTTTGTTCAGAGTATAGAACTATCAAAAATATCAAAATACCATTTTTATTTTCCAACATAAAAAATATTTTCTCTATATCTCTCTCCAGTACAGTTTTGTCTTGTCTTGTACTGTTCTGTCTACTACTTACTGTTTTACGAATCAAACACACCCTTATTGTACTATGTAGGTCATTAACTATTATAAACATTTATATTCCATTTTAGTGTAATTCCTTTTACTGTAAACTTTAGTTGTGTTTTGCTCCCATTGTGGTTAAATCTGTGTTAGACTAATTATTTCACACCTATCTGTTAAGTGTGCTTCCCATCAATTTATGTCCCACAATAAAATAAAATAATATAAAACACAGACAGAGCGTATAATGCTGCTGCAAGTGTCATAAAACTTTGGCAGAATAAGTTCACGGGTTGTTATGCATTAGAACCGTCAAGTATTGGTTTGTCTTAGTTGGTTTATAAAAATCTGTGCAATCCGTGGTTAGGGTTGAACCAACTTTTGAAAAGGAAAGAAGTAAAGGAAACGAGAAATCATGTTCTTTATTCAAAACTGTAGAAAGTTGGGCAAAATTGCATTTGCAAAATGTTTTTGAAAGGTTACTTGCGGCGGTTGTCGGCGTCTTAGAAAAGGCTACCTACCTTTGGGATGAGATGAAATAGGTTGAGTGAAGTATTGTAGAGTGGAGTCGTCAGGATGTTAGCTCTCAGGGACGAGGTTAAAACAGGGACTTGGGGATTATGGGGTACCTAACCCCCTCATCGAGTAGTATGCGATACTTGTGGAGTACTTAAGTGGCTTGAGTCTCTTCCCTGATAAGTAAGTTTTAAGGGAGGTTTCCGAAGTGCTTGGGTGCTAATTAGTGATCCAGCTTGAGGAATACTAGTTACATCCAAAGAGCTTTGACCTTATTTATCAGGGAGGTTTCCCTGATAAATGAGAGTTTTATGCCAAAATGGCTTGAGGAATACTAGTTACATCCAAAGAGCTTTGACACTGTCTTTTGCATGATTCATATTGGATGATTATGAAAGTGCACTCTGCCTATATTTCTCAATTCTGACTTCTCGGAAAGAAGGATCACTTCAACTTCAGCCGAAAAATCATATTCCTCAAGAAGACCCTCAAGATTACTTCGAGCCAAGACAACAAGAGCTGGTCTTGTTGTTCGGAGCTAGAATTTGCTGCATTATTTTTTCTACCATCTTTATTTTATTTAGTCAAGAACCATGTTGGAATTACTAGGTTTATTGCGAAACGGTGAAGCTTGTGACCCTTGAGCCCTAGCTCTATCCACTGCTTTCTTAATAGAAGGTTCTTCTCATTTAGCTTGTCAAAAATTACATATGGAAATATCATGGTTGCTCCCACATGCATTAGATTTGTTACAGTTGAGGGCAGTGGTGGGTGGGTTTATATCAGAATAGGGTTTAATAGAGGAGGTTGAGGTGATAGGAGAGATGAAGGTTCTCCAGAAGGCACGGAATAGATCTTTCAAGCTCTTGATGCAACCATGCAAGAAAACTGCATTAGATAATGGAGAAGTAATAAATCAAGCTATTTAGAGTAGATAACTCTCATTTCTATAAGTTATAAGGTTGAAACCCTGAGATTTGATTGAAATGAATGAAACTAGGTTTACAAGTCTGTTTATATGGGTAATGAGGCTTCAAGTGTTTATAGAATGGATAACTAACTGATAGTTAAGTATTAACTGCTTGCAACTAAACTATGTATTTAACTCTTAGAGCTTTTATAGCTTAAAGCTAATTATTCTCTAGACAGAATGGCAGCTTGAGCTCTGCATTTTGTATACGCTGACAACATTTACTTGTTTTTTTTTTTTTTTTTTTTTTTTTTTTTTTTTTTTTTTTTTTTTTGTGTTGATGACGTTGTCATTACTATCAAAGATCACCATGGCATAACTCAGATTCTTAGAACTTAGGTTAGACCTAACTCAACCTTAAATGCTAGCTCAGGCAGTGAGGATTGCCCAAGCCTTACAAAGACTACTTTGGCCATATCTTTGGTCGATGTGCGATCTTAACACACGCCTTCTTGCCCAAGATCGGATTTTGAACAAATTTGGGTGGCTCAATAACTTCCATGAGATCTCAACACTCTTAAATCCAATATTGGACATTTGAAGCACAAAGTTCCATCAACAAATGTGAGTGGTCCTATAAACGATCTAGGATAGACTTTGATACCATCTTATAATTTGGGTTAGGCATAATTTCGCCCCAAAATCTAGCTCACCGAGCAAGGACTGCCCAAGGCTTACAAAGACAAGTTTGGTGGATATCGTATGAAGCCTGGATATGTAGTACGGATATGGGTGCGATACGATACAAATACATGGATACACAAACTTTTTGAAAATTCAAGATACGACACGACTTTGATACGTTAATAAAATTTAATAAAAACTTATATAGAAGTGAATACTTGTAATGAAATAGTCAATAATAAATTCATCGTTAATGTATAATCTCAATTTACAGAAGATACTTGTGGTTAAAACAAAAACTATAGAGTTTTTTCCTAAATTGAAATATTTTAACGCCGTTGTTGAAAAATCTAACAAAAACGAAAAAG
>Ga0209282_1001370_pt1 | contig 13318 bp, 8 predicted proteins | sample Mtrugardesep15_FD_187529 | JGI IMG/M metagenome (GOLD analysis project Ga0209282, IMG submission 187529) | Root nodule microbial communities of legume samples collected from California, USA - M. trunc garden sep15 (SPAdes) (version 2) | ecosystem: Host-associated > Plants > Roots > Nodule...
AAAAATTTTTTTTTTTTTTTAGCAATCCACTAAATCTATAAATATATAATAAAATTGTGAACATATTATTCTCCTCACTTCTCTCGCATCACATATCACTCTTCAGTCCCGCTCGACTCGCAAGGTATTATGTCTTTTCTCTCTTTTCCTTTTCTTCTCACCAAGATTTTAATTTTTTTACGATTTCATGCTTCTAGTTGAATTCATTCAATCAGAATTTCTTATTTTATTTTACTTGATTATTTATATTGGATGAATCATGCTTACTCTTCAGATATGTGTCCTGTTGTTAGACATGTGTCGTCCGACTAACATAAACAACATTGACGTATATAATTACATTGAATTATGTATTTTCTTAAAATGGTATCGGTGGTATAAGTGTCTGCATGCGTGTTTTATCGTTTATATATACTGTTTTTTTTTTAAATAGAATTATGTTAATTGTTAAGTGTGTTTTTGGTATCATTGGCAATAAACGAATGAGCACATTAATTAGAGAGTGTTAGATGAAAAACAAACTCATTTAGATTTGTTGAGGAGGGTTTAATTTTAGGTTAGTCTAGAAAAATTGAGAGAAGATCGTTGAAAGTGAGGTGGAATGGAATTGAGGTAATTATTTGAGATGATGTTTTTGAGGGTGTGATTAAAGTTGGCTTTAAGGTCAAAACCCTAATGTCTTTGGACGAGGTAACCGGAAATTTTAGAGAATCTAGAACTCTAGGCAATTCAAATAATTCAATTGAATTGCCTTCATTTTTAAATGTTTTTGTTTGGATAAAGTAATAAAAAAATTCGCTAAAAAAATTACATTACCTCAACAATCCCTCATCCAAACCTAGAGGATTTGAATTCTCTCAAATATTATATTTCCTCGTCCAAACACACTCTAAAAGGTGTGCACAGGTATGCACCTCACTAAAGGAACAACTCATCGGTGTGTTACCTTGGTGTGTTAGATTCACTCTTTAGTGTATTTGAGGCATCGGTTTCCTCTTTTTTGTTAGCTATTCTATTATGTTCTATTGGTAGGTACAATTTTGTGCAACAACTAAATATTAGGAAAAAGTGTATTTGTTAAATATGCACCAAATGCTGGCAACTGAGAAGATATTTTCCATGAAACCAATGGGGCATCAAGTGCTCTCGTGGATCCTTATATATAAAATAAGTATACTTCTTATTTTGCTTTCTGTGATCATTGCTGTTTGCATCCAATTATATATACATTGTTTAAGGTAGTTAAAGGTAAAAAATTACCTTAACTCAATAAAGTAAGTCATTAATTTTATTTTAAAACTATTAATATGTTTGCGCTTAATATTGTTTAATTCTGAATTTCCCTCTAGATTTCAGAAATGGATGGATCAGCTGGCCCTGGTGGTGGAAACGTGAACGCGTTTCTACAAAATTACAAAATAGGAAAAACACTTGACATAGGATCCTTTGCCAAAGTTAAAATTGAAGACCATGTATTATCTGGTCAAAAAGTTGCCATAAAGATTATTAGCCGCAGCAAGATGAAGATAATGAAAATGGAAGAAAAAGGTCTTGATCCTTTATATACCAATGACTCATACTCCCTATCGAATTGCAGGACTTGATTTTAATATTTTTTTAGTTTTTTCCATTCATTTTTCAGTAATTTTTTTGTCTATAAGTTCAAAAACATATGGTGTGTGTATTTGGAGTTTGGTTATTGATTTTCTTAAGCTATAGCTTTCAAATTCCGTGTGTTTTGCTTCAGCTAAGTCTTGGTTGATTAAATATGCTTATAATATATTTTTTTCTTCAATATGTTGCAGTTAGAAGAGAAATAGAAATTTTAAAATTGTTCATGCATCATCACATTATACGCCTTTATGAGGTTGTAGAAACCTTAACAGACATATATGTGGTGATGGAATATGCCGAAAATGGAGAGCTATTTGACTACATAGCACAGAAGGGTAGGTTGCAAGAAAATGAAGCTCGCACATTCTTCCAGCAGGTATAATTTCTTCTGTTTTGAGTATTTGAGAAGCTTATACTTTGACAAAATATTTAAGCTTACTTCTACATTGAAATCAGATAATCTCTGGTGTGGAGTACTGTCACAAGAATAAGGTAGCTCATAGAGACCTGAAACCTGAAAATATACTTTTGGACTCAAAAATGAGTGTCAAAATTGCTGATTTTGGCTTGAGCAATATCATGCGTGATGGTCACTTACTTAAGACAAGTTGTGGAAGCCCTAACTATTCAGCTCCAGAGGTTTGTATATCTACGGATTTTAGATTTGGAATTGATTAAGTTATTATTGTTGACATTGTTCGTTTTGATGATTTACATTTTCTTCCTCCTATGATTCATATTTAGTAGTCAAACTGTCATTTTATGCAGGTTATCTCTGGGAAATCATATGCTGGACCTGAAGTAGATGTTTGGAGTTGTGGTATAATTTTATACGCACTTCTCTGTGGCACTCTTCCTTTCGATGATGTAAATACTGCACAACTCTTCAGAAAAATAATGGTATAATTTTGTTTTTGTTTTTGAGTTTGTGATTGTGAGGACTAATAGATTTTTATCACCCACCACTGTCATGTCATATTTCTTGGAATATGGGTTTGGGCCTAGCTCGTCCCCTTAAACAAGTTCGTTGGTGAGGATTGCCTCCAACTTATAACCATTGTTCATGTCGTATCACTATCCAATATAGCTCTCAGCGATATTATTTTCTTACTGGTTTTGAGCTTGGCCTTTGCCTTGTGCTGATGGAGAGTTATGACTAGGCCTGAAAGGCATAATTCTTTAACTAGGACAATATTAACATCTATTACAGTAAATAATGCTTAATGACGCAAGTCTAGCTATCTCATATTAGTAAGAACACCAAAAAAATACATTAAAGATGTATTAATCTAATTGAGATCAGTAGCCACATGAACAAAATCACTAACTACAAAACAGATAATCCATCGTTGCCAGTTTGTAATGAGCCCATTACATTACCAGTTGATGGGAAAGATAAAACTAACTTTACTAAGCTGATTCCAGCTCCAACAAGAGGAACACAGTCCCACCAGTCTTCAATCTTTAGTAATTTTGAAGCTCTTGACTTGTCAAGTATCTCCATCAATTTTGAACTTGTTATACTCTTTCTGCGTGTTGAGTTGTAAAACTATCTTATGATCTATGAAGTAGATCATAAGATAAGTCCCATAACTCAAATCAGGTTTTAGTTTTATCATTTATCTCTGCAATCGCAAATAGATTTTATTTTGCTTCTGAAGCAGTCCTATTATCATTATTATAGGCTGGGATATATACTTTTCCAAGTCATCTTTCTCCTGATACCAGGGATTTGATAACAAGGTTGATTGTGGTGGATCCCATGAAAAGGATGACCATACCTGAGATACGCCAACACCCATGGTTCAAAGTTGGTCTGCCACCGCCAAATACACTTCAACAGACGAAAAAGGTTTGGTTTATTCTCTAAGGGTTCTGCTTTCTTTCTGTGTTTCTGTGGTGCACTAGAATTACCTATGTGTTGCATATAACACGGTTCTTGTATTAATCAGCCAAAACAATTTCAACCAATATTGTGAATTTTGCAGATTGATGTGGAGATTCTTCAGGAGGTGGTTAATAGGGGATTTGACAAGATTAAATTGATTGAGTCCCTTAGCAACAGGGTGCAAAATGAGGTTTGTTCCATTCGTTTTCACCTTATATACCTGCCTTCCAGATTGCTTCTTATTACCATCAATTTATTTCAGGGTACTGTAACATACCATTTGTTATTGGACAATCGTTTTCGTGTTTCCACTGGCTATTCTGGAGCTGAGTTTCAAGAGACAATGGTGAGTTTGTTTTCTCTGCAATTACTTACAATTTCATTAGTTGTCTATCTTTGATGAAATGATTCGGTTATTTAGCTTATATTTTATAGTGATAAGACACTTTTTTAACTTGCTTTTAAATTGTATCCCATGTGGAGTGTGCAACAATCAAGCCCGTCTACCTCAGTTGGGTAGAGTGCAAGGCGCTTAACCTTGTGGCTGTGGGTTCAAGCCCCATGGTGGGCGTGATATACATTTTTTAACACTATGGGGTCGTTTGATTCATGTAACCGATGCCACTTAGTGGGTTAAGGCTTGGTTGTTGTTTTTGTTGCGATATGCACAACAGTCTCAAAATTGTCTGTTATACTCTAAAAAAATAGTATTCCCACGAGTAAATCGCATAGTGAAACTTATCTTTATAGTCTGAACATGGTTGGTTTTGCAGTATTTTACCATGAAAATAGTGGGTTTTCTATTCTTGATATTATATTTTTTCATTTGTCTTTTAAAAACATGATACTATGCAAGCTCATTAATTTTGGTTTTATGATATGACTGCTCAGGATTCTAGGAACCATATCTACTCCGGTGAAGTTGCTTCTCCATTTGGTGGGCACTGCTTTTCAAGGAATGTGGATTATCAAGGAGTAGGAATGAGGCACCAGTTCCCTGTTGAGAGAAAATGGACTCTTGGCCTTAAGGTGTTGTATTTTACTTGTTAGTTTTTACGTATCAAAACTGGATTCCGCAATGGTTTTATATTACTTGGCATTTATAAATCATCATCACAAGCAATTATTCCTAGCTGTTAATGAATTAATTGTTGTATGTTTGTGATTGTTTCAACCGATTATGTTTCTATAACCTGTTGGTTCTGTTTGTTGACTTGTGATAGTCTCAAGCCCAACCTCATGAGATAATGACTGAGGTCCTTAAAGCTCTGGTAGAATTGCATGTTCTTTGGGAACAAATTGGACCCTATAAGTTGATGTGCAGAAGGGTTGTTGGCGTCCCTGGTCATCATGGAGGAATGGTCAACAATTATGCGGTCCAGTTCGAAGTGCAGGTAGTTATCCTAGTCTTTGTTGCATTTAGATTTAAATGAATTGTTTAATTACCGACTTATTAGTAACTTTTTCATCGTCATTCACTGACGCTCATGAGCAGCCAGAACCCTTTGCTAAACATTAGTAGTTTAAAGCCAATGTTGATGGGTCTTCAAAAAATATTCTTCCTCCAACTTCCTATTTTATTTAGCACTAAACAATTTGATTGACATGTTTAAGTCCTTGCTGTTATATTTTAGTTCTTTGGACTTGCAATCAAATAATTTCTTATAGAAATATTGTGTTTGGGAATCTATCTAGCATCAGCACTTCAGATTGAATACATGTCTGGTGTCCAACTTGTTATAGTGTCAGTGTGGTTATATTCTATCGCTTTCTTCTTGGGAACTAATACAAACACGAAAACAAATACACACTTCAGGGTTTACTAGTATTATAGTATGTGTCTGTTGTCTGCATATTGATATTCTCTTGTTCATGACTAATTCTTCTGTATTTTTTTCAACATTCTCAAACTTGTGTTAATATCTTTTACATGTACAGTTGTACAAAACTCAGGAGAAATATCTGCTTGACCTTCAAAGGGTTGAGGGTGCCCAGCTTCTTTTCTTGGATCTTTGTTCTGCCTTCCTTGCGCAGCTTCGCGTTCTCTAGTACAAAGATATTACACTCACATGTGGGACTTGAGGTGTATTGTGTTGCACATATAATTTATCAGTATGGACTGACCTTATGTTCGTACATTATTTTAGTATACCCCCAATTTTTAAATATTTAGGTGATCATGACTATGAGGCAATTCTGTATTTGGTATTCCCATCCTTTTTCACACTGAATTTAATTTTTCATTCATGTGAAATCTCTGGGAATTTTATGGAAGAAATATCCCCCTATCAGACACACATCTATATTTATGGTATTGAACTTTTTCCTTAGTCTGCATTTAACATGAGCTTGTAGATTAGCGTTTTCTCCCTCACTCCCCATGCATGACATGACACTGTTGTTCTAATTGTGTAGTTTGACTGCCCATATTTGTTACTTTTATTTTTGTTATTATTTATAAAAAAAAAAAAGGGTAGAATACTTTATTGGTTGTGATCTGTAGATATTTTGTTAGTTTTACTGTAATATGATATTGGAGCCTCAGTTGGACAACCTGCTATCAGATCACCGCTATTAGGTCACTCAAGTCACACTCAAGATGTTCATTCCTAGACGTGAGGGAATGTGAAAGAGTCCAACATTAGATGTTATAAGGCATGGACATGAGTTTATCCATAGAGGTCATTTTATTAGGAAATACCTTACAAGCTGGATTTGTAAGGTTGAATTAGGACCAACTATAATTCCATTAAAGTTTTGATCATTTTATTATCAATTTGATTTGTAGGTTTGTGTATGGGTACATGGTTTTGGAGGAAGACGTTAATTACAAGGATTAAAAAGGTATACATATATGTTCATATATTTATATATGTAGATAAAAGTAGTAAAAAATACGGTAGAAATTAGACTTACGTGGTTTGGACATGTAGAGAGAAACATGTGGATGCTAAACTAAAGAGAGTATATCATATTGAAGGGAGTCAAATTAAACCACTAGAGGTATGGAAAGACCTAAAAAAAAACTATTACAAAAAATTATCAAGAAGGATCAAGAGATTAATGAGTTAGAGAAAAAACATAGTTTTTGATAGAACGGTATGGACGGGAGTCAAACCACCAGAGGTAGGGGAAGACCTAACAAAAATATTACAAAAACTATCAAGAAGGATTGAGAGATCAATGAGTTGGATAAAATCATAGATTTTGATAGAACAGTATGACAGTTTTTGATTAAAAAAAAAAGTATGGCGTCGTTTGATTCATGTATCCGCCTACTTATGAGATAATTCTTGGTTGTTGTTGTATTAAAAAAATATTCACATGATTATTGTGATATATGATCAGATTTTATGTATGGTTACATTTTTTGTTTTGTATGTTATTAAAGAATTTCAGAGGGAAGATTTTGTATGTTATTAAAGAAATTGTGGTTGGGCCTGACACAACCTCACAAAACCGGCTTGTGAGGTGAGGATTGCCCCCATTTATAAACACATTGTGATACCATCTTAGAAATCTTGGTTGGACATAACACAACCCCACAAAATCGGTTTGTGAGGTGTGGATTGCCCTCACTTATAAACACATTGTCAGACCATCTATTATCCGATGTGGGACTCTTGACATTAAATTCCAAATCCATGAAACAATTCAAAAGGGTCGTTTAGTTAAAATCTCATATTTCATTGCCTAACTTGAAGACAAAAATGAAGGGGGGCGGATTCAAATCCTCAGTATACCAAAACACCCTTTTGATTTTTTTTTTCTGTCTCTTTTTGACACTTCTCTCTATAACACTAGTCCAATGAAAACAATCACAAAGTTCTTTTACTTTTGTGATTTTTAGCTCTTTTGACATCTGAGTTTTGTGTTTTATTTAAATCATGATTCAAGGTTGTTTATTTGTATTAATTGTGTAATAATTGTGAGTTAAGAGGGTAATGGTTCAATTCAAACACACAAAAATTTGGGTTTTCAGATCTTGGTTGTGAATTTCGAATTTGGGTATAGGATTTTGATTTGTTCTGTTTAATCTATTGAAACTATGAATTCATGATGTTGAAGGGATAAATTATGATGTTGAATATGGGTTTTTTATTTATTGTGCTAAATGTTGCATTTTTTTCTGGGATAGTGTATGAATTTTGATGTATTTATATGAAGGTGAAGAAGTGGTGGAAGGAAGAAGATGAAAGAATTGTCATTTTTAAATTTAAATTTTCCAACTTCTCGTTTTTTTATTTTGGCCCATCTACGAATTTCGTTTTTTGGTTTTGATCCCTCTCCATGCGTGACTCATAATCCAGTTTGCCACGTCGCCCACTGCCACATCATCCTCCGTTACCGACGTGTACGTTTTTGTAACAAAAGCTAATGGGAGGGACAAAAAGCAACATGTTAACAACTTACAAGGACAGTTTTGAAAGAAAAAAAGATACAGGGATGAAAACCAAAAACACGCAAACTTACAGGGACCTTTTACATATTTAAGCCTTTATTATATAATAGGGCTTTCACAATCAATTTACGTTTTTATCATTGTAATCCTACAAGTCTCATGGTGTTGATGGTTCATACTTCGAACACAATTTTCTTTCTTAGAGCACATATCGTAAGGATCTGTTTTGTTATGGTGGATTAGAGAGGTGAGAATATTTTGCACCATAAATCAGCCGCGACCGAGGTATTTCTCATTTCTCGTTTGAACTTTCCATTTCAATTTTCCTAAATCATCATTCCCAATTCCACTTTCTAGGTTTTTGGATTGTATCTACATTGCAATTATTTGAATACAACTTTCCTTAATTTCAAATGCTCGTTATAGAATTGCATAATTACTTGTATTGTAGAAAATTATTTTGAATTGTTTTAACCTTTTGTGATTATTAGGTATTATAATTTGAATGTCTAACTAAGCTGATGAGATCATGAACCCACCATCGCCGAAGAGATTAAAGCTCAACGAGAGTGAGAACGAAGATAGACTCAGTGACTTACATGACTATATTATCCTCCACATACTATCATTCTTGAACGCTAAAGACGCAGTCGGAACTTGCATTTTGTCCCCGAGATACAAGGATCTCTGGAAACAACTTCCAAATCTTACATTTCGTTCCTATGACTTTCGAACTTACAAGATATTCACCAACTTTGTGTCTAATGTTTTATCTCTTCGTGATTCCCCTATCGCACTCCACGCTCTGGAATGTTCCAAGAGTGGTTGCATTGAGCCTCGCCTGCTCAAAAAGGTTGTGAATTATGCTATTTCACACAATGTCCAAGAGTTAGAAATATCTTATCTGTGTGACATTGAACTAATTTCTAATATCATCTTTTCATGCAAGACTTTAACATGTCTTAAGCTATCTGCTTACCCTAGAACAGATATTAAGGAAAAAACATTGTTTCCAAAATCTCTCAATTTGCCAGCATTAACTATCTTGCATCTCGGGAATTTTGCCTTTTGTGCCAGTGATAATAATGCACAGGTCGAGCCATTTTCAACCATTATTGATAATAATGCACAAGTCGAGCCATTTTCAACCTTTAAACGGTTGCATAGTTTGGTCCTTAACAATTGTGCTTTGAAGGATGCAGTAACTCTTTGCATATCAAGTGCCACACTTGTCAATTTTACATTGAGTAGTTACTCCTATGATTTTTACAAAATCGAGCTATGCACTCCAAGTCTTGGTACATTTGCTTTCATTGGTAAACCATATCAGAGATTATCTGGGAGCAGTCTTTCTTATGTTAAGCATGTAGATATTGATGCCGAATTTCTGTCAATGGAAATGGAGCCGCCTTTGTTTCTACTAAACTGGTTGTTTAAGCTCACTAATACAAAATCATTGACAGTCACTGCAAGTACTCTTCAGGTACCATAAATTTGGCAGGTTTTGATTGTTACTTTCTTTTTAAGATGTTTTTTCTTATATCTAAATTCTAAAATCATCCCTTGTATCTTAGGTTCTCTCATTGAATTCGAATTTATTGAAGACCGAGCTCCCATCCTTAGGTAACTTGAAGTCATTGAAAGTGAAAAGGAAACCACTTGCATATATATATCGCAAGATGTTGCTGGAGGCCAAGTTACAGGAAACTAAGTCGCGGAAAGAAGCTGCAAAGTTAAGAAAATCGTTTAAAGCAGGATTGGAACCATTTGCACCCATACCCGATGGAATAATTAACTTCTTGCTTCAAAATTCGCCATCGGCAGAAGTTTACGTGGTAGATTGCTGAGTTTTCAACTTCTTTAGAGAGATTGTTTCTTATAATTGGTTTGGTTTCTGTTTCAATTTCATGTTGTCTCTGTTGTTTCTGTTTGCAAGAATTAATTTGTTGGTTAATATTTCACAGTAATGTTTGTGGCTTCTTATTAATCAGATGTTGGACCAATAAGAATTAACTTCTACCTTATATTAGAATGTTCTGTTCTCAGCCGTGACTGAAGTTAGTTCCCAGCATGCAATATAAGTTAAACTTTGCAACTTTTAGCTTTGCAAGATTGAAGTCCGTGAGATTTTTGAAGCCATACACATTATTCGGACAACAAAGAATACTGAATTCAACAAATTAATCATTTTTTAGTAAATAATAAACAAATTAAACAAAAGCAGTAGATATCATTTTATTTAATATTGAATTCTTACAAGAGCCCATCAATTACACATAATATCACATTACTATTGATAATTCAGGCTCTTTTTCTTCTTTTTCTTGTCAAAAGTGATAGTTCAATCAAGTATTGAACACATTATTTTAACACGAAAGTGAAAACCAAGACCTAAGCCGGGGGTGGAGGCGTACTTAGATCAAGAGGGTTAACAACAGGATCAGTTATAATAGGATCATTTACAACTGGATTAAAGATAATTGGATCAGCCTCAACAGGGACACGAGGTCTAAAACTCCGAAACCTAAAACGATCAGGTTTATTGAAATCAGTTTCAAGCTCTTCAGCAAGTGCAGTGAAAGAAATTAGTTGGAGTAAAAGTAGCAACAATGCTAGGGTTTTGGCCATTTTTCTGTGTAAGAGAAAGTAACCTTGAAAGATAGGGTGAAAAAAGTGATGTTGGTGTTGTGAAACTGTGAGGGTTGATTTATATTTATAGGAGCTAACGTCCATAATCATTGGAGTTTTTGTATATTTGTAATAAACAAATTTCCCTAAAATAAAATGTTTCTTTAATGAATTCCCAAATTCATTGAGCTGTATTTAAAAATTAAATAGTTTTTTTATTTAGTTATGGGTTCTAGTGCAAGATAATATACGCAACAATTCTTTTTCTCATGTAACGGAAAAAAAAAAATACAAGCAACCATTTGGGAAAAAAATGCTGAAATGTAGGAGACTAAAATTAAAATTAAAATAAAACTTGTGTAGAAACTCGCGTCTTGAGCGAAATATGTTGACCCTTAAAATTTTAAATAATTTATAATAATTTTTTTTACTAAACAAAATATCAGTCTAAATTTGTCAAAAAAATAGCAGTTTAAATATTTAAAGAAAAAATTTTAATCGTATTTTATTATACTTTTGAACAATCTTAATCATATTTTATTTTAATTGTCGATGGTGAAATTTTCTTGGAGGAGAATACTGAAATAAAAAAGAGAGACAAATGTTAATAGTAACAAAGAAAAATAAAAACTAAATGACACATATTTGAATAGTAGAAAACAAACAGAAGAGTATTGTGATGTAAAAAAATGGTAAAATGAAAATGAAATTTTGTGATAAAATTAATGTATGAGAAATGATATACGTGGTAATTAGTAAAAAATTGAGTTTGAGTGTTGGTCCAAAAAAAAAATTGAGATTGAGTAGATTAATATTTAATACATAATGGAAAGAAAAGAAAAAAAACTGAAATTATGGTTGTTAGACTGATAGTTTTTTTAGATAGACGAAATCATAACAAGTGGATAAACCTTTTTTTTTATAGACAGAATTACAAATAACTACGAAACTGACAAACATGTGAGGAGACTTTGGTTTGAAATTCAGTTACATCGTTCGTTTTATCAACTTTAGCATTTTGTCAGTTGAGTTCAGGACTTGTGAACTACTAATATTTTAGTTTTTTTGTCAATGAACCTGGTGACTAAAAATTCATCTCTTAAGGTGAATAAGTCAGATGCTTTGAGGTTTAAACATCAATCAATCACCGTATATATAATTTAATATCCATATCTGGCCTAAGTTCAAGTTCATAGGTGGGTAGTATCTTTATTAAAGGCAATATCCAATATCAAATTGGAAAGAAAAAAAAAAATTAAGGCTTTTTAATTCATTTTTGTGAAATTGTTTAACGCATCCGTTAAAACTAAAATCAAATATGGTCATAAATTTTGTAAATTTAAAACTGGTGCATCAACTTCTTATGTCTATTCATTTGTTGTATTGAAAACCCGTTTTTTATTCTATTTCTTTTAAACACATTTGATGCTGTTTTTATAGGCATTTTATGTTGTAATTAGAATCTATAAGAATGGACCTTTAGCCCTCTTTTGTACCAAAAAAAAAATCCATAAGATATACTTATGGACAATCAATTGAGACTCTTTTAATTGGTTTCCAAAATGAGACCTAAACTTAATCACTAAAAAATCCCCAAAATAAATGTTGTTTTTGGGATTCCTGAAAAATGCTTAATCACTAAAATTGGTAATAGTGTTTCCAAATCGTTTTTTCTAAGAATTATTTTCAATCATTTAATGTAAATAATTTGGAATTTTGTATGCCACGGACGGTAAATGAAATGTCCTCAATATTATTGCTCCAATTCAAAAATATAAAGTTTGCTTTTTCTTTTTAGTTTTCGATAAGTTTTTTTTATGAATTTGACAAGAAAGTGTTAGAGTATGACACATGCGATTGCTTTGCTAGGAATGAATCATATGAAAATTTCCATGAATTTTGTGAATAAAATATATTTTAGAAATGATATACGTAGCAATTAGTAAAAATTTGAGAATTGAGTGTCTTGATACATATATAAATGGAAACAATAGAAAAAACTAAAATTATGGGTGCTACTAGTTTTTTTAATAGACGCAATCACATATAACTATGAAACACACACATAAGTAGATAAGTTTTTTTATAGATAGATAGAATGACAAATAACTACGAAACTGGCAAAAAAATGATGAGGTCGTGGTTCAAAATCTGGTTGCGCCGTTCGATCTAACAACTTAGTATTTTACCAGTTGAATATGGGACTTGTGGATTACTAAAATATTTTTTGTCAAGAAATCTATGGGTTAAAAATTCACCTATAGAGAGTGAAATTGGGAATGATGATTTAGAAAAATTGATAGGAAAGTTCAAACAAGAAATAAGGAATGCCTCGGTCGCGGCTGATTTATGGTGTAAAATATTCTCACCTCTCTTATCTCTCATAATAAAACAGATCCTTACGATATGTGCTCTGAGAAGAAAAAAAATTGTGTTCTGAGTATGAACCATAAACACCGTGAAACTTGTAGAATTATAAAGATAAAAATGTAAATTGATTGTGAAAGCCCGTTAAGTAATAAAAAATATTTGTCCCCTAAAAAAATGTATTTTTGAACTAGCATCTTCTTCTGAATCAAATATACATGAAATTTTTTTTTCCCTCTCAATTACTATTTTTTTTTTACTTAAACTCTCCTCTAATTCTGGAATCAAAGTTAGATGTCCACATCTTCTTCTCGATTGAATCTATCATACTCTTTAATTTATCAAACCACTGTAACTCTCTTTTTCATTAGTAATATCCATTAAATAGTAAAAAATATTTTTTTTGTCAAGTTAAAAAA
>Ga0209282_1001371_pt1 | contig 13316 bp, 4 predicted proteins | sample Mtrugardesep15_FD_187529 | JGI IMG/M metagenome (GOLD analysis project Ga0209282, IMG submission 187529) | Root nodule microbial communities of legume samples collected from California, USA - M. trunc garden sep15 (SPAdes) (version 2) | ecosystem: Host-associated > Plants > Roots > Nodule...
ATACTTGTTTTATATATAAAAAATGTAATTTTTAATACGGGCCGGCCCGTTAGCCCGCGGCCCGTGTAGGGCCGGGTTCGGGTAGTATATTTCAAACCCATTTTCCAACCGGGCTTTTTGGCCCGGCCCAATAAAGCCCGAAGCCCGTTAGGGCCGGGCCGCCTGTTTTGACAGCTCTAGGTTAAACACCTAATAGAGGTAAGATTTTATTAAAAAGTTGTGTAATAATTAGTTGGTCAAAAGTAACAATTTATGTTTTCAAAACAATTTTTTTACTTTTGAATTTCTTAACCAGTGCCCCGGAGCACCGGTTAACAAGACCCATAAAATAATCAGCTTTAATAAAGTTCAAAATATTGGTAAACATTTTGCGTAGAGCATGTGCAACATACTTATAGAAATTTGCTTATGACTTTTATTGGTATCTATTTCAATCTATAAACCGACTGATTTATAGACATATCGATATTCTTCGATTTTAGAAGTTTGTTGTTTTCTAAGTTAGAAGAATTAAATGGTGTAATTATCTTTACAATTTTGAAGACTTATATGCTTAGTTTGGATTAAAATAGAAAGTGAAAGAAAATTAATTAAGAAGAAAGATTGTTAGATGAAAGAAAGTGAGTGAAGAATGAGACGGTTATTTGGTTGTTTAGCATAAATGGAAGTAGAAGGAAGGAAAGACACACATTTATTAGGGTTCAATAAGCTTTTGTCCCTAAAAATATAGTATTGTGATTCTAGTCGCTAAAATAAAACAGGGTGTTTTTATCATCTCAAAAGTTTTCTATTCTTTTTTGTTTCCTAATTGTCAGTTTCATATTATTATCAAAGTTATAACCCCTTTTATGTGTATTTATTATGTTCAACTCATATAAAATTTAACATAAATCTAAAATTATTGGATATATTGTTGTGATTCATCGACCCTTAATCTTGGTGGATATCAACAACATATCAAATGATTCTAAATTTATGTAAAGTTTTACATTAATTATTAATATGATATAAAATTTCAATCTAATCCAACGCGAAAAAATTAATCGAGTAAAACAATATTGAACAGTATAACATTGATCCAACATTATATCGATGTAATTTGATCCATAAAAATATATACAAGTTAAAAAGTATGCACCTCTTATATAGGTCAGATTCGCCCCAGTTTGCATGTCTTTATTGTGGCACAATCAAATACAAATGTGACAACACTACTCTTTGAAACTCATCAATCAAAATTTTAATAGCAGCCAGCCGCATCATGAATCGATAAAAGATATATAAAACTAGACCTCTTTGACCCTAGCAACAATTTAGGGTTAGTTTCCTTGACGCCACTTGATTTCTCTTCTACAACTTCAAAAGACGAAACACTGGATGTTCTAGAAAGTCCAGCAGGAGTTTTGGTAATAATGTTACAAGTGGTGGATCATCAACAAAAATATTATTCAGTGTGTTCTCAATCAATAGTTTTTTATTTTCACACCAATGATATTACAGTATATTCAGCTAGAGTTAGGTAGCTGGGTTAACAATTTAGTTAGGTGGTTAGAGAATTAGTTAATCGAACTCACTCCATAAATAAACATCTTCATTGTATCGTTACATTGTCTTTTATCAATCTATATTCATTTCAATATGAATTCTTATGAGTATTTTTCTCATAAGCGATGAAGCTCGGACACCTCTACGGGTAGGCATGTTGTGGTGTTTGATATGCGTATGTGTCCAACACTCATATGACACTTGTCGGCACGTGTCAAAAATCATGGACAAGTGACTATAAAAAAAATGTTTTTTATTTACTTCGACACTCCTTAAATTACTTTCCAACCCTAATTAAATTATTCGTGATTGAGTTGTGTTGGAGTTAAAATCAACAGCAGAACCCACTTGGGTTGTCCTAGTGGTATTGGCTTGGGACCTGGGAGTGTGCTCCTCCTCAAGGTCTCAGGTTCGATTCTCTCTGGTGCCAATTTGAGGGGGTTAGTTTAGCTTCTTAAAAAAAATAAAAATCAACAGTAGATATTGTAATATAACTCTAGGAAGAAAATGATGCCAATGTTCTTGGTCGCACAGAAAAGATTTATCTAATCAAAAGATATTTGAATGTGTAAAAGGAAAAATCAGTCCATTTACGGTTCTCCTTCATGCTCAAGTTGAAGCACATCAACTGAAATAATGTGTCAGTTATATGCTCACTTTATAGTTTTCCATGCAATGAATACCAAATTGTAATAGCTTGGAAATGTCTATCCCATTCTCAACCTTGTAATCTCATTCTTATTCTCATTCAGGTACTTGATTTCCTCCAAGTCCCAATTCATTCATAGAAGTTCCATATATTTCAGTCCTCCTACTAAAATAACCATTTTGCTAACTTGGAATAACATAAAAATTAAAACACATAGATGAGTAAGTTAATTTGGTAATCGGGATTTATGGAGGAGAACTGAGGTTGGTCACACAAATTTCCTCAAGTGAGGATTAAGAAGTATATAATATGGGATTTATCAGTGTTTTAAAATGCTTATGTTGTTAATTGAGTTGTAAAACATACTTACCTTCTTCTTGAGAGATACAGCAAATACACAGTAAGATTGAAATTAATATTCTTGAAGAATAAGCTTTATCATCGATTGAAACAACACTAGAATATGTGAAATATGCATCCAGTTTCTGTCTTTACAAATAAATGTTCTCATAAATCTGAATATTTATCAGTAAATAATCACAAATACAATTATATGTTGAGGTGCTCTTGTAAGAGGCAAAGAATAAAACTATTTTAAATAGCAAAGTAATGTTTTTCAGTACAAGACAATGATACAACATGAATTTACCTTCATTATTGGTTGGATGTTGCGTCGTCCTTAACATGAATTTGGACATTCCGTACCTACAAACAAGATAACAAGCAGTCCACTGTTACAAGTTCTGTTATCAGTTATCACCAACAAGACAAGCAAAAAAAAACCGCTTACCTCTCTTTCCCAATTGTATCTCAACGTAATAATGGCCAAGATCGATGTTTGAACCACTGTTCCGCTCATCATTCCAGTCCACATACCCTGATACGATAAATAAATCATCACCGTCAGGCACATTATCTGCATTTATGATTATCTTTACAAATATTTATGTGGTGAGATATGATTGAATTCGTATGAAAAAATTACACTTAAATTGCATAGCGTTTAAACCTTAAACTTTATTTATCTTACGCAAGAATGGAGTGGAATATTAGTTTGCGATGACACTTACCACAATGCCGGAAGGTAGCAACCAGCCTAGGAGAAACCCAAGAGGTATTCCAACCAAGTAGTAACTACCAATGTTTATATAAGCCACTAATGCTTGACGACCAGATCCAACTGCTACGCCTGAAAATAAAAAACCAACATATACAATCGGTACGTACAGCATTAAAAATTGTAATATTAAGTTCAGAAAACTGACATTGGAGTTGAGTGCTTATATTATAAGTATATGATTAGAGATTTACCTGAAAGAACAGGTTGAATGCAATTAAGAAGAATGGTAAAAGCCAACAAGATTGATAGTTCATTGACCATTTGGATTACAGATACGCTTGATGTAAAGATCAAAGCAAGCTTCTCATTAAAAACCACAATTATCAACCAAAATATGAATCCAACGATTACAGTATTTACCACTGAAACCACCGTTGCGAATTTCGCCCCTTTTGCATTGCCTGCACCAAGCTCGTTCGCTACTCGCACCCTGATATGGACATTGTGAAATGATTAAAAAAGGGGAATGTTGAGATTTGAGAGAGTTATTTTTGTTGGGAAAAAGAAGATATCAATAGAAGAAAAAGGATCTATCACTTTGGCACGCTTACATAGGAATAACTTTATGTATAGTCTAGAGCTAGAGTTGTTGGGCATTGAGGGGAAGTCTCACTAGGTTGGATCGTCACTTTGAGCTAAGAGCAACCATACAAGTGAGTTGGACACCACATCTTCGCTCAAAACCTTAAGGCATTTGGTTTATGGATCATCTCACTTATGTGTTGTTCCACCTCAACTCTTTCATCCGATGCGGGACTTTAACTCACTTGACACATTGCAACAAGAGCGACCTTTAATTAATGGTTTTAAATTGTGACCGCAATATTGCGGACTTTAAAGTCTCCGCAACAGCATCACAGGTGCAATTTTGACCGCATTGGACACATTTTCCCGTATTTTATCGCTATATAAAGATTCAGTGTAACTGTAAATGCAATTTTAAACCATTATCCTGTCACATATATTTGCTACATTACACCATTCAATGCTTAGTGAGAACTGATTGGCAAATGGCAAGTGTTAACAATTTTACAATCTGATACTGCGTTACTGCACCATACATGGAATAAACACGCAGAAGTTACATACTATGAAGCAAAAGGTGTATAGACATGTGATACGGACAATGATCTCAAAGAGATAAACTAATGCATCACTTCTCACAAGTCTACTATAAGTTACAATTAATTACATACTATGAAGCAAATTAGAATGAATAAATTATGATCAGTTTGTCTTGTCAAACTCAATTAAAAGACCCCACAGGGATGATTGTTTACTGATTTACAGGGTTCTGCTTCTTGGCATTGATTCCATTTAATGAGTACATAAGAGATTATGCTACTCTTGGGGCTACCAAAAATCATTAAATTAGGAAGATTTTAGAGGAATAAGTAAAGGAGGCTTACAACCAGAAACATACCCGGTCGCAGCCAAAAAACCAAGCGGTATCATGGATTCCCAACCATAAATAGTTACACTGCCAACAACAAAATTTAGCAAAAATCCAATAAATAGTTAAATACAGTGAAACATGCAATCAGATTAAAACAAAAAAGCAAAGGAAGTAAAAAAAATTACCAAACCGAAAGAGCATCAATTGCAACATCAGAGTTGTACGTATAACCAGACATTATAAGTAACAATCTATAATAGAAGTTCTCTAACCTGAAATATCACATTAACACAATTTAAAGAATCACAAAACCTCAAAAATAAGTTAAAACCAGTAGATGAAGAGGAAAATACTAACGCAAGCATGACACCAGAAGCCAAAGATAGTTTAAAGAAATCCCACAAACCAACAAAAGCTTCCACAGAAAAACCAGTCCAAGAGTTTGGACACCCGCCAAAGAGTGTATACAGAAACATTCCCAAAACTGAGAGCCACCAAGAGAAATCAATAGTAAGAGCAATTCCAACAATCCCAACTCTCATCTTATAAACAAAAACCCAACTCACTATCACATGAACCACAAGTGCTCCCCCGGAAACCCAAGCTATAATCGCGGTTTTCAACTGACACTGCAAAAATCTTTGCAATGTGAATTGAAATGGGAAACTCAAATGAAACGGAATCAACCAAATTGCAACCAAACCCGCCTGCTCCGCAACTGCCACAGGTTGTCCTATGAACTTCAACATAGGCGTGGCAAACACAAACATAGGTAGCAACAAAATTGAAGACAAGAACAGAACAACCCAAGAACGTTGTAAATAAACACCCAACATATGGTATTGTCTTGCGCCGTAAGCTTGGCCACAAAGGGTCTCAAGAGCACTTGCCATTCCAAGCTACAGAATACACAAAGAGCAAGACACTGTTTGGATAAACAACTTAATTAAGCTACTTGAAGTATTGTACTAAACAAATAGAAATAGAAAGTAAGTACCAAGAAGCCGAAAGTGATGGAAATGAGGAGGGTGCAGGCAATGGAAATGGCGGCGAGGTCGAGATCGTTGAGGTGGCCGGCGAAAGACTGAGAGACGACGGTGATGGAGAACATGGTAAGACGGCTGAAGATGGAAGGGGCAGCAATGTGCCATAGTTTGTTTGATTCCAAACATGTTTGTTGGATTAAGGAGTTATTAGTGTTTTGTTGAAGTAGTTGTGATGGTGTTGACTGAAGTAGTGGAAGATTCTCTGTTTCAGATTCACTTGGGATGTTGTTGTTTCCCATGAAACTCAGTTTGTGAAGAAAACAAATCCACCTTCTTTTTTGGCTCCTCTCTAAAATGGATGATGATATTTACAAGATAGTCATTTGACGTAATAAATTATACATTGTAAAAAAATATATAATTACACTCGTTGACAGTTAACTTTTCTTTTTATGAAGGGAAAAAAAACAGCAGCTGCGTTTGCCGGGAGTCGAACCCGGGTCTATTGCTTGGAAGGCAATTATCCTAACCGTTGGACTACAAACGCTTGCTCATGACATCTATTTCTTCATATCTCATGATCTTTTAGCTCTTATATGAGTCATCCACGTTTCATTGTAGTACTCTTCTTGTTCTTCATAGCCAATATGAATATAGTCTAATCGGTGGTCTGGTTCAGAAGCCATGGGAACATCGATAGATGGATCCTTGTTAGTAGCTCCATATCGTACTGGAAATAAAGGCAACAAAGGCTAATCAAGCAAGCCTTTAATAAAGCATGAACTGTTGGAATAATTAATTTTTACTTTTTTCATAGATTCTCTTCATCATAAGTAATCGTATTTCATGCATTGTCGAGTGTTTCATAGATTCTCTTCATCAGAAGTAATCATATTTCATGCATTGTCGAGTGTCGATAGTGGTCATATCTTCCACTCAAATTCGGAAATGAGTTCTTACTAATGACAAACTTGTGTGAAGGATTACACAAGGCTTAAATTGAAAACAACAATATCTAAACATTTAAACACGATCGTTAGCGTTTTCTCTGAAGTAATATGTTATATTCACATCAAATCCACGATGACTAAAATCACAGCTACGGCTAACAAAACTGAAGAGATCGAAACGAACCTTCCATCGTAACACCAACTGGTACACCATAATAACAAACCTGTACAAAATACAAACCCAACACTCTCCCTAGCATCAAAAAAAAGTTGCACCAAAACTCCCCAAAAGTGAAATCAACGACAATTTGGAAAGCAAAAGCATTCAATCGAAAAAAAATTATTGGGTGACATTTAACATGGGAAAGACTAATCTTTTCCCACCATGGGTCAATTGAGATATACCATTTGATCAAAAGAAAAACACAATATTATCATGTTCCCTCAACACTATATTTTTTCACAGTTTCTTCTTTCCAACCACTATCTCTCCTTCATGTTTTTACCATATATTTCCTCATACCATAGCAACCACCATCAGTCCACTACCACCAACCCCACTCCTATCATAGTAACATAACCCAAAAAATCAATTGAAGATAGATAAAAAATCAATGTAACCCAGAATATAAATCCAAATAAACACTGAAGAATAAAAAATTTAATTAATTGTGATTTATTAATATGTTTATTCATCGAAATCTTGGCCAGATGTTGAATAAAAATTCCATGCCATTAATAAACAACTCCATGTTAATTTTAATAAATAACTCATGAATTAATTCCTGTAAAAAAAAAAAACTTATATTAGTTCATTTCAAATTATATTATAGTTCAAACACCATGATTTTTGGAAGAGAAAATCTTGGCATGATATTGACAAAAAAATTCCTGAACGGAAATGGTAGTGGTATCACAAGAGATTGTTGATGAAAAATTAAGTTTTAAGAAATTTGCAAAATTGATTTTCAATCAACTTGTTTGTTTTTTTTGGGGAAAAAGCATTTCAACTTGTTAGATCTAGAACAACACAAATATAAATTTTTTGGATCTTTGAGTGAAATCAAATTTGATGATGAATAATGTTTAATTTTATTTTTTGGTTTTCAATTAGAAGCTATTGGTGCCCTAAAAAATAAAATTAGAAGCCATTGGTAAGTGACCAAGTGTTATTGTGATAGTGAGGTTGGTGGCGGTGGATGAGTTGCTGAAAGTGGTAGGTGAGAGAGGAGAGAGAATGGTTGGGGAATATAATGCAGAGAGGGCACCGTAATACCATGGTCTTTTTTGATCAAATAGTAAAAATCTAATTGACTCATGATGGAAAATGATTAGCCTATCTCGTGTTAAATGTCACTAAAGTATTGTTGATGTTTGACATCAATTCGTGTTTGGACTAAAATGAAGTCTCTTTTGTGATTACACGTTTACATTTTACATGCTTGTTGCATTTCAACGCATACCCTCAAAAATATAAAATAGTCAGTCACAAAATCCTATAGTTTTTTTTGAAAGGATAAAATCCTATAGCAAAAATTTAGTAAATAAATAAAGTAACTTTATCTGCACGATTGATAATTATATAGCTAAAGATTATGGGTTATGGTCTCACTTTAACTTTTTCTCATAACGTTGGTTTTTTAATATGTCACATTATTAGAGCCAGAGGTACAAGTGCGACATTCAGGTAAAACAACAAGATAAAGAAATATGGCTTCGGATAAAATTAAACTTTATGAAGAGGTCTACATCACACGCTAATTAAACTCCAAGCACAAGCACCAACCGTTAACAGAGTTGATAAGTTTTGCTACCGTTAACAGAGTTGAGAAGTTTTGTTTTATGAGTGAAAATTCTCCATTCAAACTCGAACACCACATGTGACATTTATTCATATATTACTACGGACAAAAGGTTAAAGACTAAACCCCGTAAAGTTTGGGCTTTGCCCTCTTTTTGTATAAAAAAAATTAAAAAATTAGAGTTTATTATGATTTATGTAACGAGTTAAGTTTTGTTCAGGATCATGCTAACTATTGTCTTTAGTACACTAGTTAAAGAAAAAAAATTAAAAAAACATTTTTCATACTTTTAAAAGTATGACTATACCCATTTCAATAGTTTTACCATATTTAATTCTTTAACTAGTATTTTTTTTGACACAAGCTCTTTAGCTAGTATTTTAGGAGCACTAGTTAGCATTTTATTTTGTTTAATATAACAAAAGAGTATATATCTCTAGTTGCTCTTAAATACGGGGCAAAGTTATGGTGCATAAGTCATTTCCTTATGCATCATGTATAAACACTTCACAACCATTAGATTTCCTTCACACTCTCACAATCTGATCACACACATGCCTTTGAAGTCTTGCTCGCTCCGACCTGATTTTCACCTTTGTTCGCCGCTCCAACGTGATTTATCCGACGAGGTTGCACGGATTTCTCCAGCGACATTCATTTCCTCCTCCAAAACTGCTGCCATTAAATATATCTAATAGTTTTGAAGTACAACTCACAAAAACCATTTCTTTCCTCCTCCTCCAATTGTGTCAGCCCAAAACTGAACGATGACAATGACTCTAGGTCCTTAGTTTTTTTCACCTACTGGAAACCGTTAAGTATATCTAATAGTTTTGGAGTACAATTCACAAAAACCATTTTTAAATTTAAGCAGCGTACATAAGGATTTTCTTATGCACCATAACCGCACCCTTAAATATGCATAAAGTAGTTGTTGCCGGTGTCTTTTTCTTAACAAAAGACGTGCAAGTGTCGTTAGGCCATCTCCAAAGCTTGGTTCTTAGAGCCAAGAACATCAATTGTTTTATTTTTCCACTCGTAAATAATAAAGCAGTAAAAAGTGGAGTTCTTTTTTTTAGTTTTACGTAAAAAGTGGCGACGTGGGAGAAGAAATAATAGCATATGGGACCGAATTTAATGTAAAAACAAAGAACATTATGCTGGACCCACACAAAATGAAATTATGAACCGGTCATAATCTTTAGCATTGGAGATGCTTTTTTTATTCATAGCTATCCGTTCCCTGTGTATTAGAAAGAAATGTTGCTCGTCCCCGTGAACATATAAACTGAACTTTTGCAGTTTAGCATGACAAAGAGATATTGGCCCTGCGATGTAATGTCTCCATCATATCTCTCCTGTTGTTATGGACACCGGTAACCACTATCTTCACCGTTGTTATGAACACTATCACCCATTCAATTTGCTGTAATTTTTTATACGAAATATTAACGAGTGTCTCTAATATATTTTTTAAGACTTTTAAATGTTAACTTTGTATGAAAATATGTGTAACCAATGTATTGAAAATTGACATATTTGATTTTTTTTATAAATTAATATTTTTTTGAAATTCCTAAAAAGTGTCATGAGACATTCGTTTATAAATTATTTTATTTGCGGATTAAGTCGCTTTCTTTAATATATTTTGTGATATTGGGTAAACTTTTGTATGAAAGACTATCAATCAAGAAGTCTAAGATAAGACAACACAAATTGTTGTTTGTTTATTATTGCATAGATGAAAACTTTACCTAGAATTACACCTTCAAATAAGCTTATTGCTGCAACTAAAAAATATGTTAGAATGACCCCTCATAATCAAAAGGGAAATAAAGGAGAAGGAAAGAACTCCTCAAAAAACAATTTTGACATCAAATTCCTTTTTTAAAGAAACTTTGTTCTAATAGTGTCAAAAAAAAATATTTTTACAACTATTTGATTATAACTTTTGTGACAGTTCAAATAAATGATATAAATATGAGAGAGTTGTTCAAACATTGTCACAAAATGGTTATAAAAAATATATTACAACCTTGATTAACTTAAAAAAACTTGTATCGTCTCATTTAAACGTTCATTTCAATAGGATAAAGTTAATAAGTTTTACATTAAAAAATCACATTTTGAAAAAGAGAGGTTTAGAAACAATCATACTAAAAACATTGCTAGAATATCTAATCCAGAGAAAACTGTTCCTATAGATAAGGCAAATACTAAAAGATGAAACTCCATTACTGAATTAAATTTCTATTGACAAAGTTAAGAACATATTTTATGTTAAAAAAATCACATTTTCAAAAGAGAGGTTTAGAAACAGTAATACTAAAAATACTCCTAGAATATGTACCCCGGAGAAAATTGTTCCTATAGATACGGCAAATGCTTAAGATGAAACTCCATTATTATATTATATTTTTATAACAAAAAACAAGCATTGTATATGCTTCCCTCATAAAAAGCATTTTATATGCTCAACGTCGTGTTGCATTACTCTTGCAAGTATCTACTTTAAAAAATTATATATTCTATTTCTCCATTGAAAACAAATATGGTGAACATTAATACTCCCTCTCCTTATTATAGGAAACAATTGACTTTTTAAATTTATTGGATATTTAATGTATCTTGTTATAAATATAGACTAGATACATCAATTAAACAATGAACTTAAAAAGTCTTTTGTCTCTTATAATAAGGACCGAACGTAGTATATATTTTTTATGGAAAAGGTTAACTAGTGTTCCGATACTAGTTAAAGACTTTAAATAGTTCTCTTTTCAATTATATTTATAAGCAAATTTTGTTTTTGTTATTCATTAAACAATTGACGTATCTAGACTATAAATTTAATAAATATAGAAAAAGTAAAATTTGTTTGTAAAGATGAAAAATGTTAACAAATGTCTTAAGAGTACTGTTTAAGCATCTAAAAGTAACAACTTTTACATTGAAAACTGTACGGTTACAACTTCAACAAGTGTTTGACCTATATTTTTAAGGAATAATTTCTTTTTATGGATTCTTTAAACAATGTCTTTAGGACATTTGTTAACAAGACCTATAAAAATAAAAATATCGAGAGGAATTAAAGTTTTATTAAAGTTTGTGCAATGAGTATATTGGAAATCGTAAAGTTTAACATTTTAAAATAAAAAATAATTACTAAATTTAAATTTAGAAGGTTTAAAAAGGGTGAGGTTGTATATATATATAGCCTCTCCATATCTGAGCATTAAGTTTCATTATTAAGCAATCACACAAACCAAAGTAGTGAGAAAGAAAAGAACAGAGAGAACACACACATGGAAGAAGGAAAGGAACAACAAGTTGCAGAGAAAAAAATGAAGAGATTCCTTCTCATCGTAAATTGTTTCATATTAGCCCTAGGTAACTCCGGTGGTCCCCTCGTAATGCGTCTCTATTTCATCCACGGCGGCCAACGTGTCTGGCTCTCCGCCTTCCTCGAAACCGCCGGTTTCCCCTTAATGCTTATTCCCCTCACAATCTCATACATCAAACGCTACCGTCTCCGCCACCATCCTCCACCCTCCACCACCATCTCCATCACCCCACCAGAAAAACTATATATAATCTCCATGAAAGCTCCTATTTTCTTCGCAGCCGCCTTCATCGGAATCCTCACCGGCCTTGACGACTATCTCTACGCATATGGTGTTGCTCGGCTTCCAGTTTCCACTTCTTCTTTAATAATAGCCTCTCAGCTTGGTTTCACAGCGCTTTTCGCTTTTCTTCTTGTGAAACAGAAATTTACTGCTTTTACTGTAAACGCCGTTGTTTTGCTTACGGTTGGTGCTGGTGTTTTGGCTATGCATACAAGTAGTGATCGTCCTGCTGGTGTTTCTGCAAAACAATATGCGATTGGTTTTTCAACCACGGTTGCTGCTTCTGCATTGTATGGATTTGTTTTGCCTTCGGTTGAGTTGATTTATTTGAAGATTAAACAACCCATCACTTATTCTCTTGTTATGGAGTTTCAGTTCGTTATGTGTATGTTTGCCACTCTCTTCTGTGCCATAGGCATGATTGCAAACAATGACTTTAAGGTAAGACTTATTTTTATTTATTTTTTGAATAATATTTAAGGTAAAGTGTTTTTGGAAAAACAACTTAATTTGCAGCTTATAGATTTTAGTTTGCTTTACTTTTATAATGTTTTCGTATACAAGTTTTAAGTTATTTTCATTTATTTATAATTGAAGGTGTTTCCTAGTGTTTGTTACACTTTGTGTCGAGACCGACCGTTATGATTACATTAAATCATGTCGTATGTGCTTCATACAATTAGAGATTGGGTTTTACTAAGTGGAAAATCGAGTAGTTAAATTTATGAATGAAACTCTCTTATGGTGCATAATATTCAAACCCTAATTGTTTAGGTTTGGATCTTCTGCTACATAAGTTGTTAATCTTTGTTTTTACTTGAAAAAGTCAAGGATGTCGTTGTAACCGTAGAAGATTCAAACACTAAATGATTTGTTTTGTTTTGTTATTTTATTAATTATTATTTAATAATAATAATTGTGATTGAGATTTTAGATTCGAAATTGTAGGTGATTCCAAGGGAAGCCAGAAATTTTGGGCTTGGAGAAAATACTTACTATGTTGTGTTGGCTGCTAGTGCGATAATGTGGCAAGCGTTTTTTTTGGGAGCTATTGGAGTAGTTTTTTGTGCCTCGTCGTTATTGTCGGGTATTTTGATTGCTGTGTTGTTACCACTAACGGAAGTGTTGGCAGTTGTTTTCTACAAAGAAAAATTCCAATCAGAAAAAGCGGTGTCACTTGTACTTTCTCTTTGGGGGTTTGTTTCCTATTTTTATGGTGAGATTAAACATGCTAAGGCAGAA
>Ga0209282_1001372_pt1 | contig 13311 bp, 6 predicted proteins | sample Mtrugardesep15_FD_187529 | JGI IMG/M metagenome (GOLD analysis project Ga0209282, IMG submission 187529) | Root nodule microbial communities of legume samples collected from California, USA - M. trunc garden sep15 (SPAdes) (version 2) | ecosystem: Host-associated > Plants > Roots > Nodule...
CTCATTAACGTAAGCTAGCCACGTGCTCATGGAAATGCCATCTTGATCACCGGCAAGAGCCTTAAAAAGATTGTGCACTGTGGGACGGTCAACCACACCAGAGACTGCAGGAGCAATACGAACAAAAGCCTCCTCGGTGACAAGTTTACTCTGCAAAGTTAACCAGGCGACCTCTCAAAATCATAAAGATAAAAGAACTAAATGGAATAATACAGATAAGATGGAAGGAAAATAGAACAGGAAATCCCTAACAAAATAAAATCACTCCTCACACATCTTCTGTATTCACATGCTCATAGAGTGGCTGAACTAAATTAAGTAAAGAAAAGAAGTGAACCTGTAAAGAAGCCTTCTCTGCATTGCTGGAAAGGACATAAGTGTAAGGATTTTCCCAGGCAAGCATTGTTATGAATATCAGCCTCTGGAAAGCGGGATCCTATAAACGTGTTCAAGAGCAACAGACAGCATTACATTTCTTTATGTGATAGAATACATTTTATTCAGTATTACTATATTTGAATAACTAATTGAAAATGATAAAATGGAAAACGAAAAAAAGGCCAAAAGGAAGTTTGATGAGACCATGATGAACTTATACAAAACAAAACAGAAAATGAACATAGTTTTCAATTTATCATCCAAATAACAGTATACAATACCTGGAGGGAAGGATGAACATCGGAGTTGTCCCTTGACAAAAATCTAAAGCAGCAGTACTCAACCAAATTACGGGCATCATTATATACAGTTTCTGGAACAAGTGTTTCAAAAATATTCTTCATTTTCTTCCCAGTCAATCCACTCATCCTGCATATCTTATTTCCAAAAAGTCAAATAATAGTATCTGTATAAGTTTGATAGACATAAACTTCAGCAAGAAATGCAAAAAAACAAGACCATCGTTAAGGAAGGATTCAGATTTCCGTTGATATTAAATTAACAAACCCCATAGCTAGCACAAGAATCACAAATATCATATTTTTTAATTGAAGTCGTCAACTTGTGAAGAGAACGCTATGAATCATAAGAACTTACATATAAACATTTCAAGGCCAAACAAGAAACAAGAGAGTGGAAAATATACATCATTATTTAGTGTCTTTTCTGTTATTACGTTGTTCTTACAGTAGCTTTGGGAGTAAATAATTGTTTTTGTGCATTCCAAGGACACAAGTTCAAACCGTATGTAACTTAGTCTTGAATTCGTTAATATATTATCATTTGGTGTATGCATCGGCACAAGTAGCAGTATAGAAAAGTTACACTCTGCAACATAAAAATAAAATGATGTACATGTAATTCACCTGCTGAATTGCTCAATACATATAACAGCAGCTAAAGAAAGATTCCCATATGGCATTCTGCGGTCAATTGTTTTCTCTACCATCAATATATCTTCCATAACTTGAAATCCGATATCATTTTCAGGATCAGGCTTCCGACTCTGAGCAGTTTTTGCAAGCGGAGAAGTCACTTCATTCAAAAAGTTTTGTGTCCTCGACATCAATACATTCAATCTTTCCTGGATAGAACCTTCGAAAAATAGATGAAAATGTAAAAATTAGAAGAAATAGCCATGAAGAGATGCAGAAATAATAAAGACATTACACAATTTAGGAAATACTATATTCACAATTTCCTTCTAATACTTAAGCTCAAAAACAGAAAGTATCAAGGCCATGTTTATATATAAGCTATTTTTATAACAAAAAGATTAAGTAAAGTTGAATTATTTTTATATAAAGTTCAAAGTTGTTACCATAAGCTATCCTGAAAATTTTATGGACAGGTTATAAGTTGTTTCCGTAAGCTCTCCCAAACAGTCTCACAAAGTGTTATGTCAGTAAATAAGCTCGAATAAGTCAATCCAAAATACATCTCCTACTTTCTTCATTGCATAACAAGGTGATAAAGTCGACATTAAAACAACCCCTTGGCTTTGTGGTCTAAGATTGGAACCTAGAGTTGTGCTCCGATCTAGGTCTTGAGTCTGAATCGTCTATGTGATAACAACAATTTATGGGCCACTCCATACAGGGCATTGCTCTAGCTTCAATTAGACCCCACTAATGGGCGGTGGGAATGGTTCCTCGGATTATCATTGGCCAGATACCGAGCTTTCAAAAAAGAAAGTCGACATTAAACCTAATCATTACAAGAATATAGAACTCAACTACAAGCCTCGACTAATGGTAGCTTCTAAAATATGATCATAAATAAGGGAAAATTTTCTATAAACAATTATTAATTTCATTTTTTTTTTTACTTTTTTTTAAAACTCGGTATCTGGTCCAAGCACAGAGTAATCAGGGACCAATCTCACCGTATACTAGTAGGACCTAATTGAAGTCAGACAAAAGTTTTTGAACTAACCCAACACAGAAATTGTTTGCACTTAGAGGATTCGAATTTTAATTCCATTTAATAAATATAATTTCAGAAGAACCAAACACATAATAACTGAAAACAGATTAAATAAATAAGTAATTATGACTGCAACAAGTTGGAAAAAAAAAGAGTGAGCAATGAATCATACTGGCACTTAGGTCATGGAGCTTCAATTTATTGCCCAAAGACTTGAATGAAAATTTTTGCTCCGAGAGTATTATTCTTCTTCTAGAACTAGAATGGTTATTGTAACAAGAAATGATATAATAATTTGGTGATGTTCTCAACTGAATCATGGGAAACTTTGTTCCCATTCTTCTTCAACTACCTTGCGTTGTTGGCTATACCACTAGATTCAGTTCAAAAGCAAAACCATAAATCGAAAAGTATAATGAAAAAACACTCACTCAACTGTTCATATCATTAACTATCATATAATATAATATAATATAATATATAATAAGTGTGTTTGAGAGAGAGAGAGAGAGAGAATTATTTGCGCTTATCTCTCTGTGTGTATAGAGATTTAGGTGAGAGAGAGAGAGACAACGAAGCAAGTAAAGTAGTAAGCAACAACTTAGGCTAAGTTGGCATCATTGCACGTGCCATGATGAGACCACTAATATAAGATTACTTCGATTCAACTTTGGTTGTTTCTGTAGATTTTTGTGTGTTTTTCAGAACTTATATGGAATTTATGTCACGCATTTTTTTATTGTACAACTTTATGGTACACACTTTAAGTCTTTGTTTATACATAAAAATGGTCGGCAATGGATTTAAGTCTTTTTTTTTTATCGTGGATTTAAGTCTGTGTTCACATACAAAAATATGTCTTCAGCAACAATATAAATTACATGTTTAAAAGCAATGATATTTCAACAATCTTTTGGTGACAAATTATATAACAACCTTCATTTTCTTTCTTTTTATTTGTCAAAAACAATTAAGAAAGAAAGGAGAAGACATTTTATCAAAAAAAAAAAGAAAGGAAAAGATATGGAGTAAAAATATAACGTGAGTATGAGAAGAAAAAAAAGTTGTTGAAAATTGTTACAAAATAGTTATACAAATATCATTTCTTTATTTTTAATGTCTTTAAATTTTGAATGAATAGTTTTACTTTTGTAAAAAAAACAAAAAAGTCTCATATTACTCGTAGTTCAAATGATAATTTCTTCTTTTTTTTTAAGGATTTCCATTGCATCCCAAGGAAAATGCTTGTATAGTCACAAACCTAAATTAAAGTTATCTAGACACACACTCATGAAATATATATCATTTAACTGTTTTAAAAACACATATTATTTAATTATCTTCTGTTATACTTTTTACATTCATGTAAATGTGTCTAAATAAGTTTTATTTATGGTTGTGTCTAAGCAAGTTTTCCTCTATATCTCAATACAAAACATTTTATATGATTGACCTCATGATGAGTTGTGGCAGCGTATCTGAATCCACTACATATAAGGTGGATAGATCGCATTAATTTTATATTTAGCTCCTTTGATTTTTATTTTTTTTAAGGAATCTCTCATCTTATATATCATTTTTTCATCTTTATCTTTTGTATAATACATCAAAATAAACTCACAGTGATTTTTGTGTCATGAAAATCACTAAATCCCAACTCTTGTGGCAATATAGTAGGGTGCGTAGCAAGACATCTTCATCACTATGATGAGCGACAAGTATACTAATTTCTCTTTTATTTTGTATCTTATATACTTATATAGGATCATTTGCATCAAAATTTCTCTCAATCATCTTTGGAATTACCTTAGCTACAAATATCTTTTGGTGGTGGTTTCGTCCAAGCAACAAATTGCAGCTCAATAGTTAACATATGTTGACCATTTTCCATCTTGAAAACAAACTTACTAAAAAATGGGTTCTATTTTTTCTACTATAAAATGAGTTGAAGAACTCATTAAGAGAATAAAGTGGTAATATAAATATATTTTTTTAGGGATGGTAGTCACAATCATCGATGAATGAATGAAACAATTATTAATAGAGTTAAGATTTAAATGAGTGTCACGCAAGACAATTTTAGTCCCTTAAAAAATTAAAGTTGTTTTTAGTTCCTCATAAGAACAAGTAGGGACAATTTAATCCCTACTTTTTTTAAATTTTGTTAGGTTGATGAAGAAAATATAGATAAAAGAAAATAAAGAGAAAAGAAGATGAAATAAGATGATTATTTTGATGTTTGGTATGATAAAAAATGAAAGAAAATTGAGATAGAAAAGACATGTGTACTTATAAAATGTCATAAATACTCTTAAACAAAAGTTATATAAAATACCTCTTAAAAAAATTATATAAAGTAAAAAATTATTATTTCACTATGATAAAAAGAATAATAAAAATACAAAACGAATTCCATAACAATATTTTAAAAAATAAACAAATTATAAAAATTGTTTTACTGCTAAAAGACAACAAAAATATAGTTTTTTTTTTTGTATTTACACTACATGCTAATAAAATATAAAAAATAATTTAAATTAATAGATAAAAATATTGATCAAATATTATATAATAAATTTACTATTATTAAAACAGACAGGGACATTGCATAATTTATGCAAGGGCCAGGGTTCGAACCTTGGACACCCGACTTCTCACATTTAATTGTGTGAGTACTATCTACTAGGCTACTAGACAAAAAAAAACAAGTAATTATTGTCTTTTTTATTGTTTTATTTCCAAATTTAGAGGATTAGTCTTTACACCGAAAACTAATTTTAGTCTTAGAGAAAAATTGTGAGACTTATTTTACTTTATAAAAAAATTAAAAACAACTTTTATTCTTAAAATATAACATTTAAATGCATAAAATTATATCAAGGAATGAGGAGACTATGTTATCTCGATATATTTTTCTTAAGAGTCTAAAAAGTGACTATTACTTTTCTTATAGACTAAATTGAAACTTAAGATTTGGGACTAACAATTATTTACTCTGTTTGAGTCTATTCAGTAAAACCTGAACCACTGGATATAAAAGTAGAATATGAATCTAACCGTCAAAATTTGAGTGGAACCCACTGGACTCAAACATATATAACGATGAGAATACCAAACCAAAGAAATGCTTTAAACTCTAATGGCCTTATCTTCTACTTCACCTCTCAACACCACAGATTATTATTCACTTCCCAAAGCATTCCATTTTCATTCACCACCATCATCTTTTTCTTATTCTTCTCACTTTCTAATCACTCACAACCTTACTACTATCTCTCAAAAATGGAGAACAAATGTTTCATTCTTTCCTGCAATTTTCAAGAAAGGCAAAGATGCAAACACCATCAAAGAAGAACTTCTTGATGCCATTACATCACTTGATCGAGGAGCTGATGCTACTCCACAAGACCAACAAAGGGTTGATCAGGTTGCCTTCAAAATCTTTGTTTGCATGCATGCATTTTTATTCTTGATTTGTGGACTTCATTAATTTCTGAATATATAGATTGCTCGCCAACTTGAAGCAGTTAATCCAACAAAGCAGCCTCTCAAGTCTAGTTTACTTGATGGAAAATGGGAGCTTATATACACTACCTCTCAGTCAATCTTGCAAACTAAGGTATTCCATTTCTTTTTCCTTACCATATGTAGCCATGTTTGGATAAATTACTTAATTAAGGGCCTGTTTGGAATTTGGATTGCCATATCATAAGCGTTTCTGCTGTAAGTTGCAAATAAGCTGTTTATCCAAACATGCCCTGAGTGCTCATAACATTAGTGCTTATGTATAAATTGTTTCTATAGCAAAAGATAAAAATAGGAAAAGTGTTTTCATATAGGCCATAAGTGATTTTCATAAGATATCTTAGAGAGCTTACAAAAATAAGTTAAAAGGGCTAATGAACTGGTCATAAGTTGTTTCCATAAGCTCTCTCAAACGGTCTCGCACGTGACTATGCCCGTAGATAAGATAAAATAAGTCAATCTAGACAGACTCCTAGTTCCTAGTTATACCCTATGAAGTATTGACATAGACATGACATGTCAAATGTCGACACACTTTCGATCAGAAGTGTCGGTGTTACATTGGTTATATCTATATCGAGCTCATAAATCATTGAATATATGTTAGCCTTTACTATACATCTAATGTGTGTGAGCATTGCATGATGTATACTTCTATATGCCAGTGCTCCTTATTATGTGTTAGATTTAATATGATAAATGGTAGCAGCTACTGAACATTTATACGCTACTGTAGCCACTCATTTCACTAACCATCTAGATTGATCATTGTTTACTTATACTCATATAATGAAGGAAATGATCAATGTCTTTCTTTTACAGTAGTACATGACTCATATTTAACAAGTTTTCTCTAATTTTCAGCTTCTATATTCAGCTTTTGTTGCTTCCTTTCGTTTTTCAAGACTAGATGATTCTTCAATTGACTTAGAAAAGAAAAATGATTGAATTTATTAAACCTTGCTTATTACAATAGTTTATACTCTATATACTTGTATTACACAAAATACATCCTGAAAATCACAATTAGAATAAAAAACAAAGTAAGTTCATAATTGCATAAAAACTAATTAGTTGGACTTCTTTAACTCTGTTCCGGTTTTGTGAGCTAACTTGCTGGCCACCGCGCTCGCCTGTTTAGGACTCCATTTAAACTTTAAACAGGTCTTTTAAACTACCATCTGTCCTGGTACATTTTGACAGTGTTATTTTCATATGTTCATCTCTTTGATAAATCAATGACAATGTTAACGGTTTCTCTGTTTGTTCATCTACATTTTGCCTTTATATTTTGTACTAACATTTTCAATATTGTAATGACAGAGACCAAAGTTTTTGAGATCAGTTACAAATTATCAAGCAATCAATGCTGACACTCTCAGGGCCCAAAATATGGAATCTGGACCGTTCTTCAACCAGGTGACACAAGTGAAATTGAGATAAGTTCTCACTATTTATGCTGCGTTCAAACTCTAACATTTGCATATGTAAACGAATCATTATTGTGTAGGTGACAGCAGATTTAACACCTCTAAATGCAAAGAAAGTGGCTGTGAAATTTGACACCTTCAAAATTGGAGGCTTAGTAAGTATTCAAAGTCTCAATATTCATTATTGAAATCATATTTTGTAATATTCCTAGATGTGATGGCTTGAGAACCTATATGAATACTACAACAACCAAGTCTTATCCTACTAAATAAGGTCAGCTACATGGATCAAACAATGTCATAATGTTCTATGATATATCATATTGCTATCCAAATCATTAATGTATAGATTTTTAATAGTAATTTTTCTAGGTCTTCCTCGGCTTCTCCTTAATACAAAATGTAATGGTCTTCTCTCTGCATGTCCAAACTACCTAAGCTGAGCTTTCACCATATTTTCTATGATAGGACCTACCCCAGTTCTCTCTATTGTTTTCATTTCTAATCATATCATGTCTAGTGTTATCACACATCAAACGCAACATCATCATCTCTTCTTAGGAATGAAAAATGAAATTCTATTGAGGCTCTATGCAAATGCTAATTATCTAACAAGTTCCAACAAAATTCATGCATGTTACATTAGTTATCACTGTTATCCGCAATTCTCTATGCCTTTAGTTCCACAGTTAGTACCACAGTAAGTGATGTGTGTATATGCTTCTGCATTTCTATTGAGTACTGTGTATAAATGTTAGTACCATAATTACTTTGATCATTATAATGTACATTTGCAGATACCTGTCAAGGCTCCTGACACAGCTCGTGGTGAACTTGAAATAACATATTTGGATGAAGAACTGAGGTGAGTTACATTTTATCCTTGTATGTATAAACTGCATTGGACCTCGTGTACCTAATCTCAACTTCAAATTGCTTAACTATCAACCATGTGGTATATATAGACATTAGCAAGTACTTTTTGTCATACTTTCTCATTATATAATTTGACAGGGTATCAAGAGGTGACAAAGGAAACTTGTTCATCTTGAAAATGGTGGATCCATCTTACCGGGTTCCTGTATGATATGCTGTCAATATATATAACACCTTATCGCCGTCGTGTTTTCTTCCTTTAAAGGGATTCAAACCACCGTCAGCGCTTTCTGAAGTTGAAACTTATACTAGCAAGTCAATGTCTGAGTGTAACCACTATTCAAGCTAACTTGAAGCATTCTGGGACTATGCTTACTGTACAAGTACAAAGTTTCTAGATAAACTGAATTAGTGTGAGTGAATATAATAATGTAATGGGGTTTATTTCTCTTGAATGTAGAAATCTCTGATACAAAAAATGTTGTTAAATCTTTACATATTGATATGAATATATTATCAGCTAAAGCTTTGCTCTGGAGGCATGAAAGATTGAGAAAAATCTACCTATCTTAGACGCTTGTTAATATAGAATTTTTATTAAAATTATGAGAAAGCAACTTAAATTCATAGATGCAGCTGTCAACAAGTTTTGTTGCAGATTTCTTTTTGTTGGATAACTGTGGCTAACATCCTCGATTAACAGTTCCCCCAAGTTCAAGCTTAATATAAGCTGTCTCATCAGATTATGGTTAGATGGAAAGCTGGCTAAGTTGTTAGAAGCTAGATAGATCAAAAACCTCTCTTCGTCATCAGTGTCACGCAACGCGAATAACATCAATGGTTCTAGAAACAACAATTACAGTGGAAATGAAATCGTGGAACCAACTCAAAACACTTATCCGGTGAGCTACGATCCTCTGAGTGACGGACCAAACTTTCTCACAGTCAGCGCAATTTCGAAGGATTGAACTATCTAACTTGGACTCGCCCGATACGGAAAGTACCAGCTTTGACAGAACAATAGGAGTACCAGCTTTGACAGATCCAAGTTGTCAAGCTTGGGAAAGATGTAATAGTTTGATTCATTCTTGGATCACAAATTTGGTTAACACATTTGCTGAATCGATTGTATTCATTAGGAATGTCATGGATGTATGAGAGTTAAAAGAACGATTTGTCAAATTGACAGTCTCATGGGAGGAATTAGAGAGCTATCACCTTATCCTTACCTACACTTAACCCTATATTTGTCAATGCGCAATGGGAGAGAGTTCATGTTGAAATATCAGGTTATGCAATTTCTTACTAGTTTTGAATGATCAATTAAAAATCAGGTTATGCAATGCAAATGCCGTTTTCAAACTTAGTGAAAGGTAAATATGAGCTTGTTCGACATACTCAACATGAACTCTGGTGCAATACAGTATATACCAAACGGGCAGAGAAAGATGTTATTCACCAACACCGGTCCTGGCACCTTGAATTAAAGAAAAGTGATGCTTTACAGCACAGACATGCAAACTCTTTGCAGTAGCAGACTAACCTAGATCGTTGTATTTCCTCAATTGTTAGATAAACAAAATTAGTTCAATGTCAACTTAGATGACAGAATAGTATCTGGTGCAATACAGCAACATAGAAACCAAAATTTGTTCATCCCACTTTCGGAACATTTAGATTTACTTACAAAAGCTAGATGCCCAAAACTAGAGCTTAATAACAACTCCTTCGAAAATTCCATCATCCCTAAAGTTAGGTGCAAAGAGTCTTGGATCAACAGGTCCTGGAAGACTGAATGAAATTGTGAATGGTCCAGGATAGCATAACTGCTGGGTTTTCATTTAGAAAACACGCGACTGTGTTGCTATAGTTCTAATACCAGATAACAACCCTCTGATCTCAACCTTCCCATCAGATTCAATATCACAACTGAACTGATCTGCAAAATGTACGATGAACATTAACTTAATGAAAGGGCCATTTCAACAGCAGTAATCAAAGATAATGATAAACTGGAATAAGAAACTTGACTAAATAGAAAGACGAGAAACGTACTGTACTCTCTCTTGACACCTGGTAAGGAAACTCGAAATAGATATGCCACTTTACTAATACCAATATCCACAACACCTACAGAAGGACCGAGTAGCCCTCTATTGGCTGTTCCTGTCAAAACAATAGAATGATCTTGAACACAACTGTCAATGTCAGGTATTGATATAAGCGGCATCAACAAAGGCCCATCTGATTCACACATCCTGCTGGAAGAAGGATTTCCATTAGCAACATGAGGAAGTTCCGGCATCAAAGGAGAATCATCATCAACATACTTTCTCTTACACTCTTGTCGAAAATTCCCTGACTGCGACCCCCCATTGTTAACACAATCTCCATTAGCAGTACTTGGAAATTCCAGCATTGAAGGACAATCGTGATCAACATACTTTCTCTTACACTCTTGTCGAAACTTCCCTGATTGGCACCCCTCATTATGACTACTTTCCAATAATTTCTTAACATGATCACCATCACTTTCCTTGCTCAATTTGTTAACACAAACACCGTCACTTTCTTCGCTCAACCGAGGTTGAATCTGAACACGCAAACATTCACTTAAATCCAACTTGAAACTATCAACGCCACTTAACAACCTAAACCTATTCAAATCCTCCTCTTTAACACACGAAGATACAATCGGATCATCGATCAAAACAACCCCTTTAACAATTCTAAAGCTATCAGGATACCAAATCTGTTGATGAAGATTTGAAGGGAAAAAACTTGTGAATTGTTGACAACCCACTGAAAATTCAGAGTTGGGTAGGTCCAAATTTCCCTTTAAATACATATGAAACATATTAAGGTCTAATATAAGTTCAGGAAGTGCATTTTTAAGGCGATAGTAATATAATTTCTCTAAGAGAGAAATTGAAACATATGAAGATCCTAAATCATTCAAATTATATGATGGTAATCCTGAGATTAGTCTTTGAAGTGATGAACATCTTGGATTATCATACTTAACATCAGGTCCTAGGTATGTTGTGATTATGAAATCAATGAGGAATTTTCTGTCACTAACAACATTATTTAATGGTTTCATTGTGACAGATTTTCTCTTGTAACACAGATTTTTTCCTTTCAAATCCATAATGCAAAAACCTAAAATGAAGAACAAATTAATCACGTTAATGTATGGTAAGGAACATTAAATCATAAAACCCTACCTACTATATATGTATCATTGAGAATTAAGATGCAGAAAAATAAATAAATAATTACTTACGGAATTTGTTTTTTGAAGGAAAATAACTTACAAAATGTGAGTCATCACAATATTTGTTTATCATTCATTTTCTGTTCTCAATTTGAAGATTAGTTTTGAGAAATACTATATGAGATGCATGTGTAATTTTCTCATGTGTGTTGTCAATGTAACATAAGGGTCGTGGTTTGGAGGGTTTTGACTTTTCACTTATCACTCTAAAAAATAGGGTTCTGATCCTCTCTAATATCGTGATGGTTCGACGCGGATCTTGACCATTCAAACATTTTAAATCGTATAAGGTAGCATAAACGGTGGTTGAGATCAATGTAGATCATGATAAAAAAAAAAAAAAGGCCTCATAAAAAAAATCATCATTAATCCCATAAAATTTGACATTTTTTATCAATGATTGTGATTATTCTTTACTTTGAAAAATTTAGAACCATTTTGGATTTAACGTCTGTTTGTTATGGATTAGAATAAAAGTGATTTTCAATTTTCATGGTGAATAATTTAGAGATTTATAAAATAAAAAAAATTAGAATCTATTTGGTGTTTGTATCTAGTATTAAAAATCATTTTTTTAAAATAATAATTTAATTTGTTTTAACACAACTATATAAAAAGTGTTTTTTGTTACAAAATTAGTTCAATCTTTTGACATTCAGGGGCTCGTTTGTTTCAGATTTTTTTGACTAAAAAATCAATTTTATTTTTATTTTTGTAATGTTTGTTTAAGATTTTAAAAAAATTCATTTTGTTAAAAAAATTTATTTTTAGCCTCAAAATGAAAAGTTATTCCAAAGTAGTTTTTCCAAAATCTATTGTTTTCTAAATACAAGGAACTCAAGTGTAAGAGCTTCAAATCTTTAAAAAAAATATATATATGATTTTTATGTTAGTATACAAACAAAAATAACTTTAGATTTTTCTTTAAAATCTCTACAAAAAAAATATCTAAATTCTTTAACCCAAAATCTTTTTTTTTTAAAGCTGAAACAAACGCACCTTTATTTTCTTTCTTCTCTAAATAAAATCTATTTTTTAAGAAACTACTCTTAATAACTCTTCATTTGTTGTTTCTAGATTATTTTTAGATTTTTATTGTTTTAAAAAAGTTGTAACCAACATATGCAATATTCTTAAAAGTGATTTTTTTTTTTAAAAAATGATTTTTTTCTTAAGAAAAATTATAACAAACAAGCTCTTAATTTAGCTTTGGAATGTTTGGTTAGCTTTTTAAACATCTAACCACTTAATTAAAATTGACTAAACTAATTTTGGTCATTCATAATTTTACCATGACTTAATTCAATCTCTCACAAAAATAAAGGTGAAATATCCCATGCGGTCCTGTAAGTTAGATGTTTATAATAAATTAGTTCTTTAAAAAATTGTTCTTATAAATTGATCCTTTAAATCATAGACTATTTACATTGTTGGTCATTTTTTTCAACTAATTTTGTTAAAAAGTGTTTATGGATCATTTAAAATTGAGGTGGTAGATCCAAAAATGCTTATAACATCAAACATGATTGCTTAATTAAGCACATTTTCTTTCACCAAAAAAATATTAAGCAAATTTTCTTTTTCTTAATTTTGAATTCAAGCCCAACTTTACAGATAAATATTTCATCAATGTCATTATAAATCAAGTAATCGATCAATTTTGTTTCAAAACCAGACTGCACAATACACATATGAACGCGAGCGGATCCTCTCCTGTTGTGCTCTCTCCTTCAATCTCTCCTGCACTATTCACAGCTCTTGGATTAATCTGATGGTGAGGAACAAAAGACTTAAAATAATTAAAAATGTGATATTAGTTTACTTTGACTTTCGTTGTTG
>Ga0209282_1001373_pt1 | contig 13311 bp, 11 predicted proteins | sample Mtrugardesep15_FD_187529 | JGI IMG/M metagenome (GOLD analysis project Ga0209282, IMG submission 187529) | Root nodule microbial communities of legume samples collected from California, USA - M. trunc garden sep15 (SPAdes) (version 2) | ecosystem: Host-associated > Plants > Roots > Nodule...
ATTTTTTTTCTGATTTTTAAAATAATTTTAGCTTTTTAAAAATTAATTAAAAACAATTAGAAAAAGTTTTTTTCGTTTTTTAAAAAAATGTTTTTTTTATTTGTTAATAAAAAAACAATTTTTTGTAATTTTAAATTTTAAATTTTTTTTAAGTAAAAAATGACGTGCCAGTTATTTACACACGTGGCATGGTAAAAAAAATAAAAAATAATGACACATCACTGCCACGTAGGAGATTCTGCTGACTCAATAGGGTTGGGGGCCAATCCTGAAGAATCTTCATTTTTCAAGAGTGGAATCTAATTTTATTTTTTTTACAGGGGCTAAACTCAAAAGTGCACTATATTACAGGGGCCAAAAACACTATTAACCCTATATTTTATTCATTCAAAGTAACTATATATCACTACCCATAGTTAAGGATAAAGTTCGTAATTTATGCAAAATCGAATAGATAAAACTTTAAAGCATGGACTTGCTTCTAACTTAGACAACTACGGAATCACAATTAACTTGATAAGTTAAGAAGGAAGAAAAATCTACCTTAGAAATGACAATAGTGCCACAGTTCAAAGTAGTCCTCAACCCATCTTTCTCCTTGTCCTCACTACTTTGACCCACTCCATATATGGAGTATTGTTACTATAATATAATTCAATCATAATCATAATTAACAACAACGGCCTCTTTACCATTGACCATCCTATTCAGGTTTATCATACCTACCAATTATTAGTTTTAACCCCAAAATATTAATTTGATGGAGAGTTTGAAAAGGATCCATTTTTTTCTTTTTAATAGAAAATGTTTATAGTATTCCATTAACGATAAGAGTAATAACACAATGAGGTACATAAAAATAAATAGTGAGACTAACTGATAATGTGGCTACCCCTGTCAAAGTATAAACGACCTTATTTGTCTGTCTTCTATTAAACTCAACCTTAGAATTTGTAAGATATGATAACATAACCAAATTCTTTAACATCAATCTGATTCTTGTGGAAGACATCTATTGTGGTTTTGGAATCAAGCACAAAGTCAACATTATCAAATCATATATCATTGATCCATTGAAGTGCATGAACAGACCTAACGCTTCCCCCACATTCACAATACACAATGTAGTAACACACATTGTTTTGGTCTAAACAAAAGCATCATCCTCATCTCGCAAGTACATGTATATACTTGTTCTACTCAACTTATACGAAAAAGAGGCATCAATATTACATTTGAGTCGATCAATATTACATTTGTGTGTTATGTGCAGGAATGTCGTGAGGTTGATGTCGAGAGCAGCAGTCATAGAAGCAATAGATAGCTTCCATTTCTCTATCAAATGATGGGCGCACTCTACCACTTTCGGGATAGCTCATTAACAACGTGCCATAGTTTAATATTCATGTGTTTTCAAATACTCAAAAACAATGGCAGCCATCCGTTAAGAGAGATCTGACGTGAGTTGTTGTAGTAATAAGAAGATGGCTTTTGATGCCGAAGAAGCAGTAAGAACATCTTTGTGTATATTGTTCCACAACCCAACCATTTGTCAAACTTGAGTGGCCAAAGGGAAATCAAACACTACATGTGCATGGTCTTCATGAGCAGAATCACAACTAACACAATTTGTACAACACTGCATGCCTTTATCTTAAAGACGAACTCTTGTTGACAGACAACCGCGACACATATGTCAAACTAGATTTTTTAATTTAGGTGACGCTTTTAGACGCCAAATCCCCAACCAAAAACTCATTCGACGAATATGGGATATGTCAACCAATTCCTCCACACAAAGTCGGTAAACACTTTTAACCGAGTGCGAACTATTTTTTCCACTTTCTAAATCAATCTATCATCAGGAACCTCTTCAAGTAAAGCAGTACTCAATATGGCAGAGGGTATATCGGCTCATGGATCCATTTGGTTGTGAATATAATATTTTCGGGATATGCATGAAAGTTTTATGAAACTATAATTTTGGGTAATTATTAATGACTCCTTTGACACGAGGAATGGATTTTGCATTAGTGTCTAGTATTGTTAATCACAAATATAGGCTGAATGCAAATGGAACTCAAATTCAAAATCCATTGTTAAGAGACATTTGAAGTAAGTTGTCATGCTCCAAGCTTGAAATTTGAAAATAATTATGACAAATAAGTTTTCGATTACAGCGGGTAAACGCCATCTATCTATTGAAGAAATGAGGAAGTGTTTTACCGTCGTCTTTGATTGCTAGTAGTTGAACGGTTTTGTCCAAACTAATTAGTTTGAACAACAACTACTCCTAAAAAGATGAGGATTTTAGTGTTGTCGGGAGCATAACTCAGTTTGTTTGTAGGAAATGCATTGTAATATGCATGAATTAGGGTTTGAACCTCGAACAACTACCTTATTCACTTTAAAAAATGAATTCCAACTGCTAGACTATTTTAAAAAAATGTTTCAATTAAAATTGTTAGTTGTGATTTTTAGTCGTAGAGTCTATTTCATAAAAATGAATGGGTAGTTGAAAAGTTAAGTTACAGCAGATAGTTGAAATGACATAAAAAGTTTTTTTTTATCAATATTTAATCTTTTTAATTAAGATAACATGCGTAAAATTGAGAGAAAAAAATAAGATAAGAAGTAAGTTTTTTGAGCTATAAACTATACTTAACATGCATAGCTTATAAAAAACACTATAAGAAGAAAAAAAAAATGAAGTTATAGCTCGTGAGAAAATTACAGTTTATTGATTTTTTGGGGTCATATAAGTATATAAGTTATAAGGCTATATATATATCAACTATAAGCTAACTTGTGCTTGTCAGAAAAATATTAATTAACTTTATTTTTGGATAATAAAAAACAAAACCGTATTAAAGATAAATTGTGTTTGGTTGTTTGGTCATACACAAAAATAAAAATAAAAATACGATATAGCAGTTTTTAAATATGGATACACATAGAGATATATAATCAATAAATGTTTAGGTGTCTTCTATTTTGTATAAAGTAGTATAGTTTTTGGAATCTCTAATTCTAGCAATAACTATGAAATTAGTTTATCATGGATGCATTGATATGTGTTTTTTTTATATATAAACACTTTACAACAAATAATATTTTCTCCATCAATCAAAATTTATGGATTCATAACTGCATCAATCAAATAGAGTTTATTAACTACTTGATTTCAATCACTTGATTATTTTTAGTCATAGTTTGATGTAAGGACTTCACGTCTAACCAATCAGCTTCATTACAAATGTTGGTAGCATTGACCCTTGTAGCTTTTCCATTGAGAGTCTCATATGTTTGTTCAAAAAGTAAAACTATAAAACAAAATTAAAAAAATTATTATATATATATATATATATATATATATATATATATATCGTAGATCTGTTTCTCCTCGATTTCGTTTTAAAAAGATTTTACTAAAATGAGGATTTTTTATTTTTGAAGGATACTAAAATAGGATTGATTTTACAAACTCAATTTACAAAATAAATTCGTTTATTAATTCATATGTATGTGTAGTTTGCAAACTTCAGTCCAATATGGGCAAAACTATTTTTGGGGTGTTCAAGTATAGGAAGTTTGTTCAGAGACTAGGTCCTTTTTTTTTTTCTTTCTTAAACCAAAAAAGACTAGGTCTTTTTGATATATATGATTAATATTGCAACTTCCCTGCATGACCTAGTATTATACATATATAAGTCAAGAATAAGACAAAAAAAATAGATGACATTTTTTTGATAGAAATGGCTTCCTACTAAAATTGATCTAGTCAAACCGGAATGGTTGTTCTAGAAGACCAAAAATGGAAATTGAATTAATTAACTGTGCTAAGTACGTGCTTCTAATATTATAAAGTACGTCATATAGCACATGTACATTGCTCATTTTCCCATTATTAGGGTTGACTACCCTCGCTATATATGACATTTTTAAATTATTAGAATTTTATACTATTTAATTTTGCTTATTCAAAGAATAAGAAAATTATAAGGTGTATTGGGTTGCATTTTTTGGATAAGAGAATAAGTTTTTTTTTGTTTTGACAAATGAATAAGAGAATAGTGGAAAGCAAGAGTAAAATTGCTTTATTTTTTTTGTTAACAAGAGTAAAATTGCTAGAAAACACTTTCTAGCATATTTTATTTTATTAGTAGGATTTATCTAGTGAAATTCATTTGAATTTTATTGTGTATGTGGAGGAGCATAGTTTGAGGTATAAGATGTTAGTAGCGGGGTATGGGGTTGAAAGAGAGTGAGGAACAGTGGTCGGTTAGGCTCAATTTGGTGAAGGCAGTTGGTAGGCGTTCGGTGAGGGGACATAATGACAGTGAGTAGGTGGTTTGATGATATTTTGGTGCAGGTGGTGGGTTATGGATCATAACGTTCTTTTGGTATAGGATGTGAATGGAGGGGGCGAGCTTTGTGCGATAGGTTCAGGAGACTGTTTGATTTGGTCAAAACAATGAAATTTTTTATTTTTAAGTGACGAACTCTTATAATAAGATTCTTCTTAGGGAGTCTTGTTCTTAGGTTTTTTTGAAAACCGTTTTTATTTTAACTAGAATGGTTAGTATGGTTCCTCCAAAAGCTGACACAGTGCACTTCAAGGTCAAGATTTGAAACACAAGAAACACAAAAATGTTTAATCTTTGTGCTGATACAATTCAGATTATATAAGTCAAAAATGTTCTTTCCATTATTTTTTGGCACAAGGAGGGTGTATAAAAATTATCAAGTCCAAGGCTTTCATCTTTTTAAAACTTGGCTTCATCTCAAGCCTTTTTATCAGTAACAATCTTCTCTTCAGGGTCAAGGTACTCAACAAGGAACAAATCATCATCTCCTATTATCTCATCACTCGCCGCACAACTTAGTACATTACAGGCAATCATCCTATGAACATATCTTTTATCCAATGACTTTGCATCTTCTCAACAATGTTGTCCCCAAAGTACAAAAGTGGGAGGTATTAGACAACCATCCTTCAAATATATCATCATAAAATACTTGTCATTCACATGTGCTATTCGGTATCTATGCGAAGTTGCAACACGTAAAGGGAAAAAGGTTTCCGATTATCCTTTATTGATGGGCAGTATAACCATTACATCCTCGTATCTCTGTGCAATGAGAAAACCAATATCCTCCATGATTATCTATTTATTTGGTGGTGTCGGCCAATACCATCATCGATCATAGTGTGTTTGACCTCGTTAAATCGATTCTCCGACGAAATCAATCAGAAATACCACTCACTATCTTCACATGTCAGATCTTTTAGAAGTTGATGACGAATAATATGATAATCATCAACATATCTGAACTGCACATAATCCACAATGACCATCACCAGCTACATCAATCACCTTTTTAATATATTCATGCATGAATAACGAGATTTTGTCTTTGTGTGGGATATGGACTTTAAACGGAGGTGTCTTAGGATTAGGAGACATATTACTTTTACGCACACTTTTCTTAGTTGAGAGTGATGACTTCAACTATGAAGCATGTGTATATTGACCATGAGAGTCAACATGCTCCCATAGTGAAGGTGATCGCTTTCTTGATCGTACAATATGTTTACCATTTTTTAATGCGCCTTTTGTATTGAACTTTCTTTGAGGTGGACACGTAAAGGTCGTCTTCGATAAAACAAACTGTAAAAACTACTCTTAAATCGGCACCTTCATGTTATAGTCAGCATCTTTGAACCGGACCTACATTGTATAATAATATGTTAGTTGAAATGCATGAAATTGCCTCGTATTTTTTTTTTGGTACAAAAATTGCCTCATGTTCTATTAGTGGCCATTTTGGATTACATAATTTGAAATATTATGACCCAATTCATAATATATAATTTGAAAGGCCACATGTACCATATCCATGCATGCAAGTACGTTGCCATGGGGATGGAAATCCCCAGTTTAGATTATATAATCTTAAATGGTTATATACATTTTCGATCATATAATCTGAATCGTCCTGGTACCATTAAAGAATTGAAAAAATAGACAATTAACCATGCAATGTTCAAAATATCAAACCTGAAGCAAATCCCATTATGGTAGAAGAGATATATCTGCCTTTATATCTGTAGGGCCACCATCATACTCAAATCACAATCTCTTCTAGTGAGTGTGAGTTTCATCCAAACGCATGGGGTGTTGAGCTTGATCTTCTTGGCAATTGTAAATGCACATGGGAATCCGTATGTGATGAAAATTATGCAACCACATTTAGATTTATTTGTACCACGTCCAAGTGCTCGATCAGCCTGCCTTGCGAGAAAATGCCAAAGGTTCTTTGATATGTTTTTAACCAACTTAAAACATAGCATTTTCTCTTTAAACCTTTGTTCAAGCATGCTCATGCTCGCCTGGAACGACGCATGTATCTGAGTATGTTTTGACTCTAATATGTTGTGAACGGATGCCAATTCGTACATAAATCACCTATACTAGTATGCAAATACTTTTTCAAGTGACTATGAGAAGATTCGACTTTATTTATTGTTGTATTTCCAAGATGCATGACTCGGTAAGCCCAAAACTTCACCACTTTCTCCTTTACCGGTCTCAAAATTGTAGTTTCAACGTATTCCAAAAACATAAGAAACTTGCCATATACAATTTTGAATCGATTGGAATTATCAACAAACGCATGCTATGTATCAGAATTCACAATAGCCTCCCAAGAATCCATAACCGTATTCACTATATCTCTAGATTTGATCTCTTTACCATCATTGCCTTTGAAATCCTTAATTTTGGAATATGTCTTACATTTTGGTTTAACATTTTTTCCAATGTGATAATCACCCAGCATAGTAGTAACATTCGGGAAAACAATATCCACAACATTCATCAAGCATTGTCCCAGTCATTGACAATGACTTTGGGTGAAATATCTCCAAATTTCAACGTATCACAAAACCTATCTAGAGCCAAGTGACGTTATCTTCCTTCTCAAACATCATCTACATAAATGTAATAGAGAAGGTCAATTCGGTAGAAGTGACACAAACAAACGCAAAAAATGAAAGACGGTGTTTATTGGTCTCATAAGTGGAATCCAACAAAAGCACATTATGAAACGTGTTAACAACTTTATGAAATCCAGATGCTCCCAAAAAATATTTTTGACTTCGTTCGAATAAGCGTACAGAAAAATGATACACATGCCTTTTCTCAATTAGATCTTATCATTCTAAAGATCAATACCCTGCTCAAGAAACTCTATTATAGAATCGAAGGAAATTAGATTGAATTGGGAGACAACATTGTTGCTCTAGTTTCTATCATGAACCATCTTAGACTCTTATTAATAATATTTTATTCTTGCGACGGATTCACGATTAAATCTTATCATTCAATAGGTCAATACTCAGCTTAAAAAAACTCTTATTGAATCAAAGTAAATTTTATGATAAATAAGAAACAAACAAATAAAGAACAAATTGTGTTATTTGAACAATCATTTCAATGACAACTTCTGAGATAATCATTGATTTACAAAGAGAATGATGTATTGTCATAAAAACCAAAACAATAGTGAGAGAAAGTAAAAATATAATGTGAATATATGAGAGAGAAAATTGTCATAAAAATTATTAAAAATAGTTATACAAATATCATTTCTCATTAAAAAAATACACTTAAAAATGAATGCCAAATAAGACAATTTGGATATGATGTAAAAGAAAAAAGAAGCAAGATAAAGACACGAATGACTAAAAATTTAGAAGAAAAAAAAGAAGAGAAATTTGGTATAGAAGGACCAATTGATCTATACTTTAAGAAGGCCTATGAGTTTGAGCTAAAAATAAAAAAAAGACGGTTATGAGTAATTATAAATAATTTTTTGAGAGGAACACTATTAAAAACATTTGGTCTTTATTTGAGTTTTGGAAGGGAGAATGTGAATTAATTTTCTTTTTTAAATTACGGACATTAAACCATGTTTAAAAAATTAGTTTTTGCTTTTGTTTTATTATAATCTTTTAGCTTTTTCAAAAAGCAAAATTTTAAAAAATAAATTAAGTGTAATTAAAGTATTATATAACCATCATATTTATAAAAAAATTTAAACATTAAAAATATATCAAAATATTTACTTAGTTCTTGCATGCAAAATCTAACTCGTAAACAAAGTCTATGGAACACAAAATTATGTTTAATTTGTATGTTATGTTACTCAAATATGTTTTCTCATATTAAAAAGGTTAATTTGCGTTGGACCAAAAAAATGAGTTAATTTGCTCATAAATTTGTTTTCATTGAATATGCCAGCCTCTCTCATTGGTTGAGGAATGTCAAGTCTGTCGCTCAATCTCTTGGATCAGAAATATTGAGAATAATATATGTAAGGTTTGAGGTTTAAATCCGGCCACCATCAAAAAAGAATAGTGAGGATAAATATCTAATAAATCAAGCAAACTTTAATTATTAAATTAGGTGAAAAAACTAAAAATGTTATATTTGTCTATACAAGTTATAATGGAGTATTTTTTATTTCTCTAAATATATCAATTTTTTTTACTACTATTAGTTCCTCTAAAAGTTTCTTTCATACTTTGACTCTTCTAAATTTTTTGTTACTATTTTAAGTATATACTTTTGAACAAAAATCCATTTAACATATTCCAAGTAACTCTTTTAGTGATGTGTCATGGTTATTCTCTAAATTGCTTTTTTGTGCACCTAGAGTTATGGGGATTTTCTGTCAAAGAAAAGAGTTATGTGGATTTGGTCATTTATGTCCCTAGATTGTTGAAACTCGAAAGAAATGACCTGTGTAGGGCCATTTAGTTTGACTTAGCAGCCGTTTTATACTATGTTCATTTTTTGGCTTGCAAGAGAGAGAAGAGTGTTCAAGCAAGCAACGAACAAGTTTTTTGTGTATTAATCATTCTGATTTTAGAAAGATAGAAAACTTTAGTAATTTAGAGTTCGATAAAAAATAATTACTTTGATCAAAATAGTACCAAAAGTTATGGTGCACTACTTTTAACAATGAGTTACTCCCTCTCATCTTTAAAGTCTTGTTATGAATCTAGTTTTTTTAAGAACATTGTGATTCTTGAGAAATTGGCGGAGATGATAATATTCTCCTATTGAAAACAGTTTTTTTGGTAAGACGTCCGGTCATCCATATACATATTATGAGTGGGTAATGAAAACAGGTTTGATTCAATACAGAATTGGAGAGTTGACTTGGGAGGATTGATTCGTGTTCGGTTTAGTCGATTGTCCGGTTATTGTATCACTATTTGGTCGAACCTGCTATCGGTTATATCTTGCACGGATAGGCTCGAGGCCGTTGTCTGTTTGGCGCAGTGGCAAAGCCAGAATTATTATAAAGCCTGGGCAAAAAAAAAAATTCAAACACATTTATAGGTGTTTACATAAGAAATTGCAAGCAAATAATCAAAAAAATCTAAAGAAATTGCCAAATTTGTAAGAATTTATATAAGAAATTCATAGAGATTTACACAAAAAAAATTACAAAAATTTTGGCTCGGAGTCGCCGGGCCATAGAACCGCCCCCTGGTTTGGCGCATGTACGACTGATTCCTCTATGTATGTTTTATTTTTTGTTTGGTTCTCAAATACTTGTACTCTTTATACTTTTGTGTTTTAGATATCTTTTATAATATTTTTGCCATAAAAAAAATGCTCAACATGCCAAGACTCTTTTTTTTGAGGGAAAATATGCCAAGACTCTTAACAACCAAGAAGTTTCCTACATAATTTGCTCTCTCATTTTCTCTATGCCAGCCAAACTTTTACATCATACATATTCATTCGTCGAAGTCCAAGTGAATAATTGTTGATAATCCAACAAAACACTTCTTTAGGATTTGCTTTTGTTACGGCTTAGGTAAAAGTGGTGATACTGACCAATCCAAACCTGTCCTTCAAAAAAAACTAAGACGTATTTAAAAAGTTATACATTCTAACATTTTTTTTTGGTTAAAAATACATTTTTTTTATACATGTAAAATATGGAATAATCTTCCCTAAATTATACCCGCCCAGCTCAAAAGTAAGATTACCGAAGAAGCAATCACCTTAGGCTTGAAAAGAATACTGAAGTCTCATATTTCAACTTTTTTTTATTAGGTCAACATATTTCACCATTTTAAAAATAAAAATTAGTAAAATTTTCTAAAATCTAACGGTCTCAACAAAGATTGAATCAATTAATTTACCATCAATTGAAAAATAAATATTAAACAAAATCGATTTTATTAATTTCATAAAGTAACTTATATTCAAAATGTTTGAAAAATATTTTTTTAACAAACCAAAATTTGAAAGATAAAATTTAAGCAAAATTGTATATTTTATTTAATACACTATTGTGGACTTTCAAAAGTCTCATTTTAAGTTCTTGTAAGCATAACTCACAATTAGTTTTTTTTTTTTATATATAGGAAAACTCTCAATTAATATGGACAATACACTGTAATATGTAGGGTTGAAGTATGAAACTCATATTTCTCGTTTATTCACCTTAAGGCTATGTTTGAGAGTTTTGAGGGGATGTGAGGGGAGGGTTTGTAACAAAATGAAGGAAGAAGTGGAAAGAATGGAGAGTTTTGGGATGTGAGGACTTTAAAGGGTTTAATTTTTTTCATAATATAAAATTATCTTAATTTAGAGAACTAAAACATTGTGTTGGATGAGGAGTTTGGAGGGTTTGGGTGAATTTTCTAGATCTAATTTATGTAGTTATAATACTTTCAAAATTGAAAATATATTAACGGTGGCTGGTGCTATATCTCGCGAGAAAATTTCTCACGAACTCATCACGACAGAAAAACATCAATGGTAACAAAAAAAAATAGTCTCCACTTACCATACACATCAGTTAACAAAAATTAAGGAATTGGTTTTCTAGTGGGTCGTGAAGCACCCGTGAAGCTTGTATTCGCTTTAACAAACATTTTCTATATACTAATCAAAAGTGTTAATTTATCATTCTCTACAAGCACACTTTAAAAAAGTTTAAAGATTTTTCTCTTTTTTTTTCCTCCAAACTCTCAAAAGAGTCTAAACGATGAATTTTTAACGATTAAACTATTTAAGAGAGAAAAAAAATCTCATCTTAAAATTAGCTTTAAGTCTCCATATGTGTTAGGTAGACATTATACCCTAAAAAGAAGCACAAAAATGGATGGGAATTAAAACATTGCCTTTTACTGTTGCCTCAGTTAATGTGGTAAGAGAAATCTGCAAGTACGAGAGACATTTGTTTTTTCTAAAAGAGAGATTATTTTTAATTGATTATAAAGGACGAAAAAGATCACGAGTCTTATGGAATTTGCCTAACAATATGGACTGGCCTACCAAGAATGTCAAACTTTTCGGCATAAGCTTGTCGAGATTGGAAATTGAATCAATCTGTCATTGTTTAATTCACTTGTTTGTTTTATTTATTTATATTATTTTGAAGAAGTATTTACTTATTTATTACATTAGATTAATAAAAAAAATTACATGAGAATGATCAACTCACATCATACATTTTAGAACTTATATGGTGTGAAATATTATTTGACTCGAGGAATTAGTCTCTACAATTACATTCATATGATAATCGATTAAAAAACAAATCACATGAGAATGATCAATTCACATCACACACTTCACAAACCAAAGAGTTGATAGAAAATAAAATAAAATTTAAGTATATGTTGTAGGCTTTGTGATAGATTGTTTGTGTTTTTTCATCTAAACTAAATGAGAATCGCTCTTCTCTCATATGTTTTTGCTCATTTCTGTCGAAAAATACGCATGCGTAAGTTAACTCGTACTGAGAATACATATACATGAGTTAACTCACGCTCGATTATTTTAACGAAATGAACAAAAACAGATGGGAGAAGAGTAATACTCAAACTTAAGGGTCATGAGATTGAATTCTGACCTTAGAATGCAATAAACATGAAAACACTTAAGTGAGTATTTTCTTATATTATGGTCCTACTGGATTTAAGGAATTAATTAGTCTATGCATGAAGAACATACTTATTTACAACCACAAAATATCTAATCCTAATTGTACTTTGTCCAGAAAAGATAGGTGTAGTACAAAGAGCTCAACTTTCACATGCCTAATATTTGCGAGGCTTAAACCGGCCGTGACGGTGACATAATTAAAGCCTAAGTTTATAGGACCCTGCAAAGCCAGCATATCTCAAAATTTCAAAGCAAATAAGGATTCTCACTATAAGTTGTCACCTACTGTTGCATATGACCAACAATGTGACACCTAATACTTTACATTGTTAATGTTCCTATAGTCAAGCCGGCCAATTAACTTTATCTTATTACTTTTCCCTAATTTCTTGGTTAATTTATTGTATTTGATATGATAAAATACTTCATAACTTACCAACAGATGTGTCTTGACCAATTGACATTTGACACATTCTATGAAAGTAGCACATGGAAGTATTTGGAAGATAAATAAATACATTAAGGTTTGCTAAAGTTATGGCATCATGAAATATTTTAATTTGTTTTGTGTCTTCAAGGTTATATTACATGGTTCTTGAGATATATAAGTTTCTTACACCCCTGACTCACTCATGTGTAGTTAAGTAAAAGCCCTAACTATATACAAATTAATAATGAGTAAAAATTCTAAATGGTTACTTAAATTTTACACTTGAATCAATCAAGTGTCTCACTTTACATATATTACAAATTGGATTAAACTTTGATCAAGATAGTCTCTGAATTAAATCAGTTTTTAGCATTGCCTAAAATACTATAGACTAATTGTTTGGTTTGAGGTCGACTATTTTTTCTCACCTTTCGATACAATTTCACCGTAGAAAAGTTGAAGTAAGAAATAACGGCTTTTATCAAACGTACGTTTTTTCATGTTTCAACTTAGAAACAAACATAACATAAGTTTATTTTATTGATGTCTAATAATGCACAAGATCAATTTAAAAGTAGGGACTGATTTGATTCAAGTGTCACATTTCATTTTATATACTTACTCAATTAATAATAAACTTATAGCTACAGCATCATTTCAAAAGTTGCTTGTGGGAGCTAAATTTGATCCAAGAAATGAAAGAGTTAACTAAGAAATTATATCTCTCCATTATTATGACATGAAGACATACTACCTAGAAGGATAGCAATTGGTCTTTTTTCCCTTTTGTAAGGTTATTGTTCTATTTACATGAATTGAAGCTTGAAATTGACTCATGTAAGAATAAGGTGCTTGATTATGAAGATTTGTTTTTACTTTTTGGTTTCTTTAGAGATAAAC